>ERZ795043.83-NODE-83-length-130063-cov-35.980109_pt1 | contig 130063 bp, 112 predicted proteins | sample MGYA00375127_ERZ795043 | MGnify/ENA primary metagenome ERZ795043 (study PRJEB30172, sample SAMN05518447) | compost metagenome | isolation source: Feedstock adapted compost from Newby Island compost facility, Milpitas, CA | place: USA:Newby Island compost... | reverse complement strand
ACCTCGACCGTCGGCCGCAGCCACTGGCGGACGAGCGTGTGGCAGCCGGGCTCGCCGAAGAGCTCGCTCACGCCGACCTCGCGGCGGTAGCCCTCCTCGTCGAACGGCAGGGCGGCGATCGCCGCCAGGGTCTCCGCGCTCGGCTCCTCGACGCCGTCGTAGAACCCGGGCACGGCGACCCGGCCGCCGTCGTGCAGGCCGGCGAGGAGCTCGACGAGGGCGTGGAGCGGGTTCTGCACGGCTCCGCCGTGGCGGCCGGAGTGGAGGTCCTTGCGCGGCCCGCGCACCCTGACCTCTAGCGCGACCATGCCCCGGGCGCTGGTCGTCACGTTCGGCAGGTCGGGTCGCCACATCCCGCCGTCGGCCGAGAGCACTACGTCGCAGGCGAGCTCATCCGCGAGCCCGCGCACCACCCCCGGCAGGCTGGGGCTGCCGATCTCCTCCTCGGCCTCGAACAGGAAGCGCAGGTTCACGGGCGGCTCGCCGGCCGCGAAGAACGCCTCGGCCACTAGGATGGGGATCAGCATCGAGGCCTTGTCGTCGGAGACGCCGCGGGCGTACCAGCGACCGTCGCGCTCGGTGAGCTCGAAGGGCGGCGAGAGCCAGGCGCCGACCGGGTCGGGCGGCTGCACGTCGAGGTGGCCGTAGACGAGGACCGTGGGTGCGCCCGGCCTCCCGTCCCACGCGCCGAGGACCTCCGGGTGGCGCGGCGTCTCGACCAGCCGCACGGCGATGGGCCCGGCGGCCCGGAGCCGCGCCGCCACCCACTCGGCGGCTCGGCGCACGTCGGCGGCGTGCGCCGGGTCCGTGGAGACGGACGGTATGGCCACGAACTCGGCCAGCTCATCGCGGTAGCCGACGAAGCGCTCCTCGAGCAGCGCGAGTGCCCGCGTCAGCGTGGGGTCGGGAGGCACGCCGCTCACCGCTGCCCGCCGCCGGCACGGTGCGGTCCGTCCCTCACGGACGGACGCCGCCTTCCACGAGCGCCGCGCCTCTCACAGGCGCCCGCCGTCTATCGACAGCGTCTGGCCGGTGATCCAGCCGGCGTGATCGCTGGCGAAGAACAGCACCCCGGCGGCGATGTCGCGGGGCGAGCCGAGGCGCCTCAGCGCCAGCGACTCCACGAGCCGCTTCTGCCCCTCCGGCCCGTACGACTGCCACTGCCTCTCGGTCGTGGGGTTCGAGCGCACGAACCCCGGCGCCACGCAGTTCACGGTGACGTTCCAGGGCCCCAGCTCGTGCGCGAGCTGGCGCGTGAGGCCGATCAGGCCGGCCTTCGCCGCGGCGTACGCCTGGATGCCGGTGAGGCTGACGCGCAGGCCCGCGCCGCTCGAGACGTTCACGATGCGGCCCGAGCGCTGCCGCTTCATGTGCGGGGCGGCGGCCTGCGAGGTGTTGAAGGCGCCGTCGAGGTTCACGGCGAAGATCGCCCGCCAGTCCTCGAAGGGGACCTCCTCGAGCGGCCGCCCGACCTGGCCGAGCACGCCGCCGGCGTCGTTGACCACCACGTCGATGCGGCCGGTCTCGGAGACGATGCGCTCGACCGTGTCGCGCACGCCCTCGCGGTCGGTCACGTCGAGCCGCTCGACCGTGAGGGCCCAGCCCGGCTCGGCCAGGCGGGCGGTCTCGGCGAGGCCCTCCTCCGCGACGTCGACGCCGTAGACCGTAGCGCCCAGGCGCGCGAACGAGTGGGCGATCTCGCGGCCGAACCCGTGGGCGGCGCCGGTCACCAGCACCGACCGGCCCTCGAACGAGAACCTCATGCGCGCTGGGAGGCGGCGAGCGCCGACGCCAGCTCGCGGATGTTCGCCCAGTCCTGGGGCCGGCGGCCGTCCTCGATCTCGTGCATCAGCTCCGCCAGCCGCCTCGTCAGCGGCATCGGGATGCCGCGCCTCTCGGCGATGGCCAGCACGGGCCCGTACTGCGCGTCGATCTCGGTCTTGCGCCTGTGGACGGCGAGGTCGCGCCAGACGCCGCTGTGCGTCTTCGCCGAGAGTCGGTTGAAGCCGGCCATGGCCGCGAACGACCGCCGGCGCGCCTCCTCGGTGCCCTCGGGGCCGAACGCCTCGGGGTCGAAGCCGTTGAAGCCGCGCGGCGTCACGCCCTCGGCGCGGGCGACCGCCAGCACCTCGGCGGCGAGTGCGGCGTGCACCGGCTGGGCGTCCGGCGCCTCGAGCGCCTCGACGATGCTCGCGTTCGTGAGGGCGCTGGCGAACAGCATGATGCCGTAGCCGAGCTTGCCCCACAGGTAGGCCCAGATCTCGTCCGTCACCTCGACCTGCGGGTCGAAGGCGGCGACGAGGTCGCGCAGCTCCTCGAGCCGCGGCGTGATGCGGCCGTCGAGCTCGCCGAGCACGAAGGCGCCGCGGCCGCCGAAGTGGATCACGCCGGGCTCGAGGACGTCGGCGCTGAAGTTCACGAACGCGCCCACGGTGCGCTCGCGGCCGACGACCTCGGCGATCACGTGCTCGTTGAGGCCGTTCTGCAGCGACGCCACGTAGCCGTCGGCGGCGAGCCGCGCGGCGATCTGCTCGGCGGCCTGGCGGGTGTGGTGGGCCTTCGTGCACAGCAGGACCGCCCGCCACTCGCCCGTCACCTCGTCGGGGGTCAGCGCGGTCGCCGGCACGGTGAGCTCGGCGAGAGGCCCCGTGATGCGCAGGCCGCGGGCGCGGATCGCCTCCACATGGGCGGCGTTCGCGTCCACCAAGACCACGTCGTGGCCGGCGCGTATCGCGTGCGCCGCCACGGTGCCGCCGATCGCTCCGGCGCCCCAGAACAGCCACCTCATCGCCACGGCCCCTCCAGGGCCTGGCGCGTCTCCTCGACTCCGACGCGCCACAGGCGCTCCATCACGTCGTCGGGCTTCTGGTAGGCGCCGCCCATGTTCCCGTCGCCGAGGAGGCCGCGGACGCCCTGGGCCTCGTGGAGCCGCATGCGAACCGCGTCCGTCATCGGCGCGGCGCCCTCGGGCAGCGCCACGGCCTCGACCCGCGTCCAGGGGAAGTTCTCCATCCACGACGCGTGCGAGGCGGCCGGGTCGATCTCCTGCACTGTCTGCCAGGTGCGCGGCGCGCGCCACCAGTCGTGCCACTTCACCGCGACCTCGGGGTTGTCGTTCATCCACTCGAGGACGGCGGCGTGCGCGGGCGCGTTGCCGCCGTGGCCGTTCACGATCAGCACCCGCCGGAAACCGCTGCGGGCCAGGCCGTCGAGCAGGTCGGTGACGACCGCCGCGTACGTGCTGAGCCGCAGCGAGAGCGTGCCCGGGTAGGCGGCGAAGTAGGGCGCGAGCCCGTAGTTGACCGTGGGGAAGACCGGCACGCCGAGGGGCTCGGCCGCCTCGCGGGCGACGCGCTCGGCGAGGATCGCGTCCACGGCCAGGCTCAGGTACCCGTGCTGCTCAGTGGATCCGAGGGGCAGCACGGCCCGGTCGTCGCGGCGCAGGTACTCCTCGACCTGCATCCAGTTCATGCGGTGGATCATCTCGCCTCCGATCGGCCCGACGCGCGTAGGCTCGCCAGCGCGGGCAGTAGCGTCCTCTCGACGTAGGCGGGGTCGGGCTCGTGGCGGTACTCGAACGCCCGCACGCCGCCGGGGAGGTCGGCCAGGATCGGCTCGCAGCCGGTCCCGTAGACGACGACGTCGACCGCCTCGAACGCGGCGCCCTCGGCCTCCTCGTACGGCACCGGCACGACGTCCTCCACGTGGCTGGCGAAGCGCTGGACGTGGTGCAGCATCGTCGGCAGGAAGGCGGACACCGCGACGAGCCCCAGGCGCGTCCACGGCTCGAGGCCGGCCAGGGCGACGCGAGTCCGACGCGAGGGCACGAGGGCGACCGTCAGGACCGTCCGTCCCGGGGCCACGTCCTCCAGCTCCCCGCGGCGGTGCGCGAGGGTCAGCAGCGCGTCGTAGCCGTCGAGTTGCCCCTCGGGGCGCGCCCGCAGCCGGTCGAGCGTGGTCCAGCCGATGCGGTCCTCGCGGCGGAGCCAGCGCCTGAGGCTGCTGGCGTAGGCGCGAGTCGCCTCCTCGTAGACGCCGACGAGCAGCAGCCGCAACGGCCCACCGTGGTTGCGGGCCGACACGTGCCTACCCACGGCCTCGAGCAGCACCCCGCGGTCGATGCCGGCGCGGTCAGCACGCCGGACCAGCCGCGCGACGTCGGCCTCGAGCGCGAGCAGGGGCCACTCGTCGCGCGCCGGCGTCGGCGCGGCCCTCACGAACGTCCCCCGCCCCCTGATCGTCTCGATGAAGCCCCGCGCCGCGAGGTTCCTGTAGGCCTCGTTCACGGTGACCGGCGAGACCCCCAGGTCGGCGGCCAGCTCCCGCACCGAGGGCAGCTTGCAGCCGGGCGGGAAGTCGCCGTTGACCATCCCGAACTCGATCTGGCCCTGGATCTGGACCTGTGCTGGCACCGGCAGCTGCCTGTCGAGGCGGATCTTCACGACGCTCCCCTTGTGTGACTGAACGATATAACGCCGCGTCCAGGCTCGGCCCCGCCGTCCCGCGGTCCCCCTTGGACGGAGGGCGCACAACGTCGCGCGGCTGGCCCTCCACGGCCGACCTGCCGCGCTCGCCCACCGCCGGGGACCGCGCGCCTGTTGACCCGCTTCCGCCCACGCTGTTATCTAAGTCAGTCACACTTTGAGCGCATGCGCCCGCTGGCAAGCGCCCGGAAGGAGGCCCACTGGTCGAACCGACGCCGGTCCACCGAGCCTTTGGTCCGCCGCACGGAGTCGAGGCCGAACACCGATGGCAGCCGTGCTCCGGGAAAGGAACCCGCACATGCGAACCCGCAGAGCTCTGATCGTCGCCGGGCTGCTCGCGCTCCTGAGCCTGGGTACGGCTCAGAAGACGCTGACGATCGCACGCCCCGCCGACCCGGTCTCACTTGACCCGCACTACGACACGACGGCCCCTGGTTCGTGGGTCTACACCCAGGTCCTCGAGCCGCTCATCACCGTCAACCAGCAGATGGAGATCGAGCCGCGGCTGGCGACGTCGTGGGAGTTCGTCGAGCCCACCCGCCTGCGCTTCACGCTGCGCGAGGGGGTGACGTTCCACGACGGGACGCCGTTCAACGCCGAGGCCGTCAAGTTCACCTGGGACAGGGCGCTCCACGGCAACCCTCCCGGCAGGTGGGCGAGCCTCGCGGGCCCGGTCGTCGGCGTCGAGGTGGTCGACGAGTACACCGTCGACCTGGTGGCGTCGCAGCCCTACGGCCCGCTCTTGCTCGTCGCGGCGATGCCGTACACAGGCATCGTCAGCCCGACGGCGGTGCAGGCGATGGGCAACGACGCCTTCAGCCGCGCGCCCGTCGGGACCGGTCCGTTCAAGGTCGTCGAGTGGCGCAGCAACGACCGCATCATCCTCGAGGCGTACGACGACTACTGGCGCGGGCGCCCGAAGCTCGACCGGCTCGTGTTCCGCACGATCCCCGAGGAGGGAGCGCGCATGCTGTCGCTGCAGACGGGCGAGGTCGACATGGTGCTCCAGCCGGCGCCGACCGAGCTCGCTGCGCTCGCGGCCGACCCGCGCTTCGTCGTGGAGGGCGCTCCCGGCGTCGGCATCTTCTACCTGGGCTTCAACCTCAGCCGCGACCACGTCAGCGACCCGCGGGTCCGCCAGGCGATCGCCCACGCGATCGACCGCGAGCTGATCGTGGAGGCGATCCTCGAGGGCGGAGGCGTGCTCGCCGACTCGATCCTCGGCGAGCCCGTGTTCGGCTACGCGCCGATGAACCTGCTCGAGCGCTACCCCTACGACCCCGAGCGGGCGAGGCAGCTCCTCGACGAGGCCGGCTACACGATGAACAGCTCGGGCCAGCTCGTCGACTCGTCCGGCCGGCCGCTCGTCCTGCGCATGCTGCCGTCCGCCGGCCGCTCGCTCAAGGACCGCGAGATCGCCGAGGTGATCCAGGAGTTCCTGCGGCAGGTCGGCATCACCGTCGAGCTCGACGTCTTCGAGTGGGCCACGACGTTCGAGCTGATGCGCGGCGAGACGCTCGACTACGACCTCATCACCTTCACCTGGTTCACGACCACGGCGGACGCCGACTACACGATGTACTCGAACTTCGTCTCGACGGAGCTGCCGCCGGCCTCCTGGAACCGCTGGCGCTACGCCGACCCCGAGGTGGACGAGCTGATCAAGGCCGCGCGTGCCTCGCTCGACCCCGACGAGCGCCGCCAGCTCTACGCCCGGGTGCAGGAGCGACTCGCGGTCGACCTGCCAGCGATCCCGCTCTACGGCTCGTACGAGGTCGCGGCGCTATCGGCGAACGTGACGGGCTACGTAGCGCACCCGATCCAGTACATCCTCGACCTCTTCCCCGTCGACAAGACGGAGTGAAAGACGCCTGGGCGGGGCGGTCCGCCCCGCCCGGGCCTATCTGATGCTGGTATTCCTGCTGCGCCGCGCCCTGGTGGCCGTCCCGCTCCTGCTCGGGATGGTACTGATCGTCACGCTCAGCTTCGACCTCGTGCCGGGCGACCCGGCCGCGCTGATGCTCGGCGAGTTCGCGACCCCGGAGGCGATCAGGGAGCTGAGGCAGTCGCTCGGGCTCGACAGGCCGCTCCTCGTCAGGTACGTGGACGCCGTCGTCGACCTGCTGCGGGGCGACCTCGGCACCTCGATCAACGAGCGCCGCCCCGTCAGGACGATCCTGGCCGAGACCTTCCCCTACACCGCCATGCTCGCGGCCGCCGCCATCGCGATCGTGCTCCTCGTGGGCATCCCGCTGGGCATCCTCGCGGCCGTCGGCGCGGGCAGGTTCGTCGACAACCTGATCAGGGTCGTCTCCCTCGTCGGGCTCTCGATGCCCGTCTTCTGGACCGGGATCGTCTTCATCGTGATCTTCTCCGTGAACCTGCGCTGGCTGCCCGTGTCCGGCACAGGGACGTGGAAGCACCTGGTCCTGCCCGCCGTCTCCCTGGCGCTGCCCTCCGTCGCCGTGATCGCGCGCATCACCCGCTCCGCCCTGCTCGAGGTGCGCGGCGAGGACTTCATGCGCACCGCCCGGGCGAAGGGCGTGCCCGAGGCCCGCCTGCTGCTGAAGCACATGCTCCGGAACGCGATGATCCCCATCGTCACCGTGCTGGGCCTGCAGCTCGGCCAGATGCTCGGCGGCGCCGTGCTCACCGAGACGGTGTTCGCCTGGCCCGGCGTCGGCCGCCTGATCGTCTCGGCGGTCTTCAACCGCGACTACGTGCTGATGCAGGGGCTCGTCCTGGTGCTCGCCGCGATCTTCCTGCTCGTGAACCTGGTGGTCGACATGTCCTACGGCCTCTTCGACCCGCGCGTGAGGTACGGATGACCGCGCCGGCGGCCGCCGTGAACGCGCGTCCCAGGGGCGCCAAGGCCCTGCGGCGCTTCCTGCGCAACAGGCTGGGCGTCGTCGGGCTGGTCATCGTGGTGGCCTTCTCGGTCATGGCGGCCTTCGCGCCCGTGCTCGCCCCGTACGACCCCGCGCAGCAGAGCCTGCTCGAGCGCCGCAAGGGGCCCAGCGCCGAGCACCTGCTCGGCACCGACGAGTTCGGGCGCGACATCCTCTCGCGCGTCATCTACGGCGCGCGCGTCTCGCTCGTGGTGGCCGTCGCCTCGGTCGGCATCGGGCTCGTCCTGGGCACCGCGCTCGGCGCGCTGGCGGGCTACGTCGGCGGCGCCGTCGACACGGTCGTCATGCGGACGATGGACCTGCTCCTCGCCTTCCCCTACCTGCTCCTGGCGATCGTGATCGTGGCGGTGCTCGGGCCCGGGCTCGCGAACACGATCATCGCGATAGGGATCTGGGCCGTGCCGAACTTCGCCCGCGTGGCGAGGTCGGCGATCGTGCAGATGAAGGAGCGCGACTTCGTCGCGGCGGCCCGGGCCCTGGGGGCCAAGGACGGGCGCATCGTCGGGCGCCACCTGGTGCCGAACATCGTCTCGACGCTGGTCGTCTACGCGAGCCTCTACCTCGCCTACGCGATCCTGATGGAGGCGGCGCTCTCGTTCCTCGGCCTCGGCGTCCAGCCCCCTACCGCCTCCTGGGCCGTGATGATCGCGAGCGGCCGCAACTACATCACGTCCGCCCCGCACATCGCGACGATCCCCGGACTTGCCATCGCCCTGGCGGTCCTCGGCTTCAACCTCCTCGGCGACGCTCTGCGCGACGTGTTCGACCCGCGGGCGCAGCAGGCCTGAGGGGAGGGCGGCCACGCGTGCGGCCGGCTTCCCAGGGAGCGTAGGCTGGACCGCGATGCCGAGACCCTCGAGCGAGGCGCCGTGGCCCACCCACAGCCCGGCAGGGGCGCGAGCGTGACGCCGCTGACGGCCCACGTCTGCGCCACCTGCGGGGCCCACTACCCCGGCGACGTCCCGCCGCCGGCGACCTGCCGCATCTGCGCCGACGAGCGCCAGTACGTTCCGGCCGATGGCCAGCGCTGGCTCAGCCTCTCGAGCCTGGCCCGGGACCACGCGAACCGCATCGAGGAGGTGGAGCCGGACCTCTACGGGGTGGGCGTGGAGCCGCAGGTGGCCATCGGTCAGCGCGCCCTGCTGGTGAGGACCCCGGAGGGGAACGTGCTGTGGGACTGCGTCCCGGTCCTGACCGAGGCCGGCCGCGCCCGCCTCGAGGAGCTCGGCGGGGTGGCGGCGATCGCGGTCTCGCACCCCCACTTCTACACGGGCATCGCCCTGTTCGCGGAGCTGCTGGACGCGCAGGTCTACCTGCACGCCGCCGACCGGGAGCACGTGACGCACCCCAGCCCCCGGATCAGGTTCTGGGAGGGAGAGCGCCTGGAGCTCCTCGGAGGCGTCACGCTCGTCCGGGCCGGCGGGCACTTCGCCGGCGGGACGGTGCTCCACTGGCCCGCTGGCGCGGGCGGGGGCGGTGCGCTGCTCACCAGCGACATCATCAGGGTCATCCCCGACCGCCGGCACGTGGCGTTCCTGTACTCCTACCCGAACCAGATCCCCCTACCCGTTCGCGAGGTCGAGCGGGTCGGAGCGGCTGTCGAGCCCTTCGCGTTCACGCGCATCCACGGCGGTTGGTGGGGGAACGCGATCGATTCGGGGGCCAAGGAGGCCGTGCGGCGCTCCGTCGAGCGCTACCGGCGCGCGATCGCGGGCAGGCTCGACGGCGCCGAGCTGCCCTGGCCCACGTAGCCGCGGTGCGGACGGGGCCGCCCCGCTTCGCCGCACGGGGCCCGTCTCTCGGCCAACTGATCGGTCCGTCGCCCATGCTGGCGTCGGCGGGCAGTCTGCCGAGCATCGGCACGGGCCTCCCGGGGTTCGCGAAGAGCTCCATCAGGACCGCGACCGCGTCCGTTCCGGGTCGCAGAGGTACCGCCGGCGGGACCGAGCTGGAGCGGGCTCTCAGCGATGCGACTCGCGATCTACCGACGCCGGACCTGCGGTCTGCCGACGCTTCCTTCCGCTGAGCCCGCGCCTCCGTGCCGTCTCCGCCGCGGTGACGGACGCGTGGCACAGGCAGAGGCCCTGCCACCGTGCCCTCATCCCTCCCGCCCTACACTCCGGCGAGGTGGGCTCACCCGCTCGCCTCCAGGGGAGGGAGCCGGGCATGGGCAAGCTCATCTACTCGATGGTCACGTCGCTCGACGGCTACGTCGAATCAGAGGGCGGCATCGGCAGGGGCCCAGCGGAGGACGCCGAGGCGCACGCCTTCATCGGCCGGCGGTTCGAGGGCGTGGGCACGTACCTCTACGGCCGCCGCATGTACGAGGTGATGGTCGCCTGGGAGACGATGCACCTGCAGGAGGGCGTGCCGCCGCACATCCTCGAGTACGGCGAGGTCTGGCGCGCCGCCGAGAAGGTCGTCTACTCGAGGACGCTGCGGGAGGTGTCCAGCGAGCGGACGAGGATCGAGCGCGAGTTCGACCCGGACGCCGTGCGCCGGCTCAAGGAGGGGTCGGACCGCGACGTCTCCGTCTCGGGGCCGACGCTCGCCGCGCAGGCGCTCGCGGCCGGCCTCGTCGACGAGGTCCACCCGTTCACGACCTCGAGCGTCGTGGGCGGTGGCAAGCGCTTCCTGCCCGAAGGCGTCCGGCTCGACCTCGAGCTCGTCGAGCACCGGTCCTTCCGAGGCAGCGGACTGCTCTACGCCCACTACCGGGCGGCGTGAGGACGGGGGCTCAGGCCCCTTCCAGCCAACGCTCCGCCGGCTGGTCCAGGAACCGCTCGAGGTCTATCCCGTCGCCTCCGACGAGCAGGGTCCTACGCGGTGAGAACGCCCGCGCGAACGCCTCGGTTCCGGGCAGGCGGTCCGGGGACCGCGAGCTCTTCACCTCGATGGCGACGAGGCGCTTGCCCGCCCTGATCACGAAGTCGACCTCGTGGTTGCGCTCTCGCCAGTAGTAGAGCTCCAGGTCGCCGGCCGCGGCGGCGTTCGCCAGATGGGCTCCGACCGCGGACTCCACGAGACGCCCCCAGCGCTCCCCGTCCGACCGTACCTCTTCCAGGCTCTGGCCCCAGAGGGCCGTCATGAGAGCCGTGTTCAGCACCTGGAGCTTAGGGCTGGAGGCCCTGCTGCGTGCCGCGTCTCCTGCGTACTTCTGGAGCCCGGTCACGAGCCCGGCACCCGACAGCAGGTCGAGGTAGTGGGCGAGCGTCGTGGTGTTGCCGGCGTCCTGGAGCTGACCCAGCATCTTGTTGTAGGAGAGCACCTGGCCCGAGTAGCGGCAGGCGAGCTCGAAGAGCCGCCTCAAGAGCGCAGGCTTGTCTATGCGCGTGAGCAGCAGCACGTCGCGGGAGATCGTCGTCTCGATCAACGAGTCGAGCACGTAGCGCCGCCAGCGGTCGGGCTCACCCGTCAGCGCCGCGGCACCCGGGTAGCCGCCGAAGTAGAGGTAGCGCTCCAGGTCGAAACCGAAGGCCGCCCGCATCTCGGCGTACGACCAGTGGCCGACGTGCAGGAGCTCGAAGCGGCCCGCTAGGCTTTCGGTCAGCCCGCGCTGCACCAGGAGGGGTGCTGAGCCGAGGAGGACGACCCTGAGGCCCCTGCCCGCGCGGGTGTCCTCGTCCCAGAGGCGCTTCACGGTCTCCGACCAGCCGGTCACCTTCTGCACCTCGTCCAGGACGAGCACGCCTCCCTCGAGCCTCGCCGCGTCCCACTGCTGCTGGATCCATGCGGTGCCGCGCAGGGTAGGCTCGTCCGCGCTGGCGAAGCGCACCGGTACGTCGAGCGCGGCGACCGCCTGCAGGACGAGCGTCGTCTTCCCCACCTGACGGGGGCCCGTCACCACCTGCATGAACCGGCGCGGCTCGCCTAGGCGTCGCACGAGCTCCGCCACATGGGTCCTCTGGTATGGGTGCGACAGCGTGGTCATCGAGTTGAGTAATTTTACTCAATACGCTGAGCAAAACGCAACCACTGCCGGCACCGACCGATCCTTCCCGCGTAGGCGTCTCCACGGGGCTCGTCCGGGCCACAACTAGGCGGAGGCACGAGACCTCCTCACAGCACTAGCGCGCCCAGAAGCGGCTCTACGAGGTCAGCTGCATCGTCACGTCAAGACGGACCACGGTCGCCAAGGCGCGCTTCCTGCACTCAAGTAGGTGAGCGTGGAGACCTTCTGTCCCCAAGATGACGCCTCGCTCTGGATCCGCATGGCCTCGGCCTACTGCTCGCCTACTAGAAGACGCGTTCCGGCCCAAACCGTGGCCTCCGCGTAGCGATACCTTGGCACGGCCTCGCGCAGATGAACCTCATTTCTCGGCGATTGCGGCCTGCGGCGATTACGTCTGCTCCTCGACGCGCGCCTGGATGCTGACCCCACGTCGAAGATGTCCGTGAGCTGGAAGTCGTTGAGGGTGGATCCGCGACGACGATGCGCTACTTGATGCAGGCGGTCGGCTTCTCGAGGAACTTCGGTATGCCCTCATAGACGATGCGGTGGACGCTCAAGAGGGCCCCTATGTGGTTCATGGAATCGTTCACGCCGAGGCGAATCCGTTGCCTACCAGGCCCGTTGGCGTCTTCCCCTGTTTCGCGCCGAGCTCGGCCACCCGGTCCGGGTCTACTCTTACTGACATCTCGTTGCGACCGCCCGGATGCCAACACCGTTCTTGCTAGAGCCCCTCGAATCATGAACCGGAGAATCGCGTTGCTAGGAACGAGTGTCATGGCCATCTGAATGCGGTTGGCATGATGTGCCTCGAGGTACCGAGCGAGGCCGCGCTGGGAATCGCTTTCCTATCTCCCTGATAAGCTGACCGAGCATGGACAGGGTCGAGACGGTCTGCTGGGAATCGCTTTCCTATCTCCCTGATAAGCTGACGGTGCTGGCCGACCTGATGGCGTGGGGGCTGGGAATCGCTTTCCTATCTCCCTGATAAGCTGAGCCCCATGACCGCGTACGCGCTGCGCCTGCTGGGAATCGCTTTCCTATCTCCCTGATAAGCTGAGACGACGCGCAGACCGTGCGCGAGTGGCGCTGGGAATCGCTTTCCTATCTCCCTGATAAGCTGAGCCCCATGACCGCGTACGCGCTGCGCCTGCTGGGAATCGCTTTCCTATCTCCCTGATAAGCTGAAGGGCCTAGGTTCTATCCGATGAACAAGGGAACCTGGGCCCCTTCGGCGTCGTCGAAAATCGCCAAAGGCTTCGGTCTCTCCTCGGGTTCCAGCCGCTTTGACCCGAAGAATCGCAGTTGCGATGCCCACTGGGTATCGGTCAGCTGAAGGATGCGGACCTCACCGTTGGGCGGCACCGCTGCCTTCAGCGGCTTGATAAGAGCCCTGAGACCAGTCGCGTTGAGCAAATACTTCGTGTAGACGCTGTACTGGACGGGTGAGAAGCCGCTCTCGAGCAAGAGCTTGCGGTACTGGTTCGCTGCCCTAACCTCCTCGCGCTTCTTAACCGGGAGGTCGAACATCACGACAACCCACACGGGATCAGCCATCCCGTCGCACCCTCTGGCCCCAGTGACGTACGGGCAGCGTGTCTAGGTCACCTTCGACGTACAGCGCGAAGTTCTGGGCGAGCCGCTGGATGTGTGTCTGGACCGAGAACCCGTCGGAACAGAACGGTAGTTCAGAGACCTCCACGAGAGCTCGCTTCACTTCTGGGTCCTTGACCTGGGAACCAACTGGCAGGCTCCGGACGACACTATCGACGGCAGGCCGGAACGGTTCGATCAAATCATCCGCCAACGCGAAGGTGTTAGACCTTCCCCTGTGGCGGATGCCCAACGTCGGCCATAGGCCAGCTTCGACGATCGACCGGACCACATGGCCACGGATCACGGTGTAGCCGTAGTTGAGCAACGCGTTGCGCCCGACACCTGTGAGCGGCGCCCGCTCGAACTCAGGGTCGTCCGGGAAGATGTGTTGCCAGTAGACCCCGGCCGCCTGGGCCTCGCAGTTGGCGGGATCACCCGACCGCACCGACCGTACGATCTCCTTCAGCCGCCTGCCTGCCGGAGTGTTGCCTAGATTGTGCGCTTGGCCGGCGATCTTGGCCTTGACGATCTGCATCCAAGCGTTCTTGGTGCGGCCGGCGCTCAACTCCGCCTGGGCGACGTGACGGGCCCCCACGCGGCTGTTCTCCGACCACGGGAGCATCACGGAGCGCGGAACGTGTCTCCAGTCACAGGCGAGTATAGGGAATGAATACTCGGCAGCCCGGTCGAAGACGCTGGCATGAACTTGGCACCTTGGACCGAGAAGCATGACCGAGATGTCCGAAAGCGCGACGGAGGATTCGCCGACGAATAGGCGTCCCTCTTTCGCCGCCACCACCCCCGAGTAGCGGTGGAGGTCGACGACCCGCCACTTGCTCATGGTGCAATCACCCCAGCAAGAACGTCCTCTAAGCGCCAGCTCGTTGGCAGGCTGCCTTCACTCCGCCATCGAGGAGCACCGCTGGCAGTACGCCGCACGACCGTTGGGCGTAGCTCAAGGAGCTTCGACACCGAGAGTCGCCATCCTTGTGCTCCGAAATATGGCTTACCCCCAGGGAAGCTGGTCAGGGCTTGAAGGTCCGCCTGGCTGAACTCTTCAGTGGCTAATAGCGCCGGCTTCAGGTTGACGAGCTCTGTAGCCTCGAAGCCGGAAACCCTCCACCTAGCTTCTCTCAAGGCTCCGCGCAATGGAAAGGCTCCGTGAACCGCGTCTCCTGGAGGAGCCAGGCAAGGAACCAAGTGCAGCGCTTCAGCAGGTATCTCAAGCTCGTCATCGGGCGCCAACCAGCCGAGGTAGACCGCTGTACCCGCCTCGAGAGCGTCTCGCAGCGCTCGTGGCGCTGCTCGGTACGACTGGGACCATACGGGCAGCTCAGCCGTGAAGAGGTCGACGCCGGCTTTCTTGAAGCCGATGCTCGCGAACTCGCCGGCGAAAACCCGCATCTGGTAGAGCTTGGGCCCGCGCTTGGACGGCACCGCGTACAGCCTCGCGTGATGCACGGTGCTGCCGATCTTCGCCGCGCCACCGCGGACCCTTAGGTAGGGTGTGATGTCCGACTTATCCCAGCTAGGGAACAGCTCGACGACGCCATCGGGGTCGTCCAACACGGTGCCCGTCGGCTCTCTTTCAGCCAGCTTCGGAAGCCCTCCACGCTTGTCGAGCAGCGGCAGCGCGGCGATGTAGAGCTCCGGGTCGGCTATCGCCAAGACCTCGTTGGGCGTGAAGGCCTCTCGTGCCGGCTTCTTGTGTAGCGGAAATATCGTGTCGTCATGAACGCTGCCAACGTTCGGCCCAAGGCGGAGTGGGTACCGTACGGTCACCCTATCCTCGGCGATGGCCCTCTCCATCAGCTCGGCGACGCGGCCGCTGCGCGCCTTCCAGCGACGGAACTGTTCGACCTCCATCGGGTTCGAGCCTTCGTAGGCCTTCCACGCGTCGCGCTCCTCCGGCGTGGCCACTGCCGAGGTCATGTCACGTAGCTCGCGCCGCTCGACGAGAACCTTCCCTACGGTCAGCCGAAGCGTCGCGGCCACCGCGGCGTCTATCGCATGGTGACGGCGGTCGAGTCGGGTCTTGTGACCGAACCCGCGCAGCCTGACCTTCTTGTCGATGCCCGAAGCCTTCCGGGCCTCAGACACGACACCGCCGCTCAACACCTGGACCTTGACGTCCAGTACCTCGCCGCTGTGCGGGTCCACGGGTCGGTCCAGGCTGCCCAGGTAAGCTTGTATCCGCTGGGCTATCTCACGTGCGGCGTACGCGGTCGAAGCCAGGGAGCGCTCGTCGATCGGGTCGTCCTCGGACTTGCGCCTGAGCCGGTTCTTGACATCCCTCTTGAGCCGGTTGAACGACGCCGCATCGAAGTCACGAGGCCTGGCCCACCTGTCGACGCGCGCCAGGGCCTCCTCAACGGAGGCGTAGTCCGTCGCGGCGGCCCACTGCGAGAAGACGTTCTTCCCTTTGGCCTGGTTGCACCTCTTGCACACGGCGACGACGTTCTCACTGCGGTTAGATCCGCCTACCGAGCGCGGCACGATGTGATCGAGTTCTGAAGTCGCGAGTGTTATCGGCTCACCGCAGTAGAGGCATTCCCCGTTCTGCATGGTGACGAGCCGGAACCTGCGGATGTCCTGCTCGGTGGGGTTGGCGTAGCCCTGCTGCACGAGCTCCGCACGTATCCGCTCGCGGTCGCGTTGCCGCCTGCGCATCTGAGCCTGGTACTCGGCGCGCTGAGCCACGCCCATGAAGGCTTCGCGCACGTGCTCCACCGTCACGCGCTCCGGGGTCCCGTACTTGGACACCATCGCCTGCAGCCATCGCGCCACGTCGCGCGTGATCTGGTCGACGGTGGGGTGTGGGTACTCGAGGCGCTCGAAGATGCTCGGCGCCGGCGGCTTCCAGCCAGCCGGCAGACCATAGAGGCCCGTAAGGGCTCCGTGCAAGTCGACCCTGTGCTCCGCCATGTACTCGCAGAGCTCGCGCATCGTGGCGCGCGAGTACGCAGCCCTCCCCTTGGGCACGGATGCGGCCTCCATCAGCTTCACGAGCTCGTCTTCGGGGAACTCCTCCAGGTAAGCCTCGATGGCGCTGTAGTCGCCCGTGTCGGTGGTATCGCCGAGGAAACAAGCGAAGAGCGAGCGCTCCTCCTGTGTGGCCTGCCTCGTCCACCAGTTGTAGACGTGCGGCCAGTCCTTGGCGCCACGCTCGATGGCGGCTTTGGTCGCGAGGATCGGAGCTCTGTTCCCGACGGGGTCGTCTACCGCTTCGTGCGTAAGCTGCTCCGGCTCAAGGCCTAGGAACTGCGCTACCTCAGCCCAGGACGGCGCCTCGATGCGGTCCATGAGCCACGTGACCAGCCGCTCGTTCTCCTCGCGCGTGAGGCGCCGTTTGCCCCCTTCGCCTCGCACGCGTACGTTCGCCACGACCTGGCGGATGCGCAGCTCCTGGAACTCTAGGCTCGAGCGCGGCGCACGCTGCAGGTTGGAGTGCTTGGGTATGGGGTCCCGCCCCACGCTCTCGCCCCTCGTGTAGGGCTTGCTGACGTCGAACACCATCTCGCAGACGGTTCTCGCGACCCCAGGGTCCACCCTCTGGGTACTGAGGATCCGTTTCAGCTCGGACAGGACGTCCTCTTGGAGGATCTTCTTGTGGAAGAGCACCAGATGCGGGTTCTGCGCGGCCAACGAGCCGCCCCTCGACCGCAAGCGCAAGGCGAACCTGGGACTTGCAGCCGCAGCGCCTATCGCACCTATCGTCGGGAAGTCCTCCACGGGCCGGCCGAAGACAGCCGCTGCCCTTTGCTGCAGTTCCGCGAACGTAGGCGTCGGTGCGGGTGCGGTCTCCAGCCTGCGGTACGACCACCATGGGCTGCGCCAGCCACGGTGCCGTGCTATGTGCATGATCGCGAGCGCCAACCGCTCGGCTCTCTTGGCTTCGTCGGGCTCGTAACGCATCGCCAGGTCACGCCGGGCTAGCCAAGCGTCGTACGTCCTGCTCTTGTCCGGGGGCAGGTAGCCCAGCTGAGCGAGGTAACGGGCCAGCCTCTTGAGCCGCTGCCTGCGTCGCCTGAACCTACGCCGCACACGGCGCGCTTGACCTGCGGTCGCGAGCCGGCTCTTCGGCGTCTTGCCGGACGCAGGGTCCTTGCCGGCGTCGATCACGGTCACGTTGGCGTTCAGGATCTCGACGGGCATCCCGTCGGAATCCACGCGTATCGCGACCTTGCCGATGCCAGACTGACCGACATCGATGCCGATGACGTATCGGGTGGGCCTACCCCCCATGTGGTTCCCTCCGTTGGCTCCGGTTGTCTAGCAGCGATGCTCTTACGGGAGGCTCAAGACATGTGAGAACGAAATAACGAAGCCCCCGCGAGCGAGGGCTGGAGAAGTCAGGGCTCGAAGCCCCTTACTGGGAATGCTTTCCGCCGAGGATATTAGCATGTGCGAGGGCCTCGGACGGCGAACTGCTCACACCTGGAGCCAGGAGTAGACAACCCGGTTCGATTGACGGCGCGGCGGGGCCCGCCTATCCTCAGTTCACCCTTAGATTCTAAGGGTAAGGAGCGTGCCCTCCCCCTGCGCACCCCGCGGCGCGCCCACCCCAAGCACGTCGGGAACGAGGTCCCATGCGTCCGCCTGTCCACCCAGCCCAAGCGGTCCTCGGCGCAGGGGGCGCCCGCACGCCCTCGGGTGGCGCGGCGACGGAGGCGGCCGGCGGCCCGCCAGGGCCCGGAGCGCCGCATACCGCCGGCGGCCCGCCGGGAGCCGGGGCGCCGCAGGAGAGCGGGCGGGCGAAGGGCGAGAAGCGCGTCCGCGGCAGCGACCTGCCCCCGCCGCGGCGGCGCCTCTCGGCGCTGCTCGTCACGCACTCGTACTTCAGCTTCGGCGCGGGCACGGCCAGCCCCACGAGCCTGGTGAGGCGCGCCGCCGAGCTCGGCTACCGCTACGTGGGCCTCACCGACGACCTCAACGTCACCGGCGCGGTCGAGCTGTTCCAGGCCGCGCACGAGCACGGGGTGAAGGCGCTGATCGGCGCCACCGTGCCGGTGCGCGTCGAGGACGACGTATACCCCATGGTCGCGATCGCCGCGTCGCGCGCCGGCTACGAGACGCTCTGCCGCCTGATCACCCAGGCGCACGAGCGCGAGGAGAAGGACGTCCCCTTCCCCGTCCTGCTGGCGCACACGCACGACCTGGTGCTCCTCACCGGCGGCCGCGACGGGCTGCCGGCGCGCCTGCTCGCCCGGCGGCGCGTCAGCGAGCTGGAGGCCCTGCTCACGCAGCTCAAGGGCGCGTTCGGCGACAGGCTCTACGTGCAGCTCTTCCACGACCGCTACCGCTGGGACGGCCGCCGCGCCCGCGTGCTCAGGCGCCTGGCGCAGAGCCTCTCGCTGCCCGTGGTGGCCGCGCCGGAGGTGCGCTACCTGGACCCCGACGACTACAGGCTCTACGACGCGCTCGTCTGCGGCCGCCTGGGCGTGAGCGTGCAGGAGCCGCACCCGAAGCGCCCGCAGAACGCCTGCCAGCACCTCCCCTCCCCCGAGGAGGTCTACGAGCGCCTGCCGTTCCCCGAGGCCGCCCTGAACGCCGACTGGGTCGCCGAGCGCTGCCACTTCGAGCTCCTGCCGGAGCGCCTGACCCCGCCGAAGGCGCGCGTGCCCGACGGCCGCAGCGCCGAGGAGCACATCGAGGAGCGCTGCTACGCCGCCCTGCTCGAGCGCTACGAGGGCGAGGCGCTGGCCACCGCCAGGCAGCGGCTCGAGAAGGAGCTGGCCACGATCCGCGCGCTCGGCCTCGCCGACTTCTTCCTCGTCGCGGCCGAGGTCACCGACTACTGCCGCCAGCGCGGCATCCTCGCGGCGGGGCGCGGCTCGGCGGCGGCGAGCATCGTCTGCTACCTGCTCGGGATCACGCAGGCCGACCCCCTCAAGCACGACCTGCTCTTCGAGCGCTTCCTGCACACCGGCAAGACGAGCATGCCCGACGTCGACATCGACGTCTCGTCGTCGCGCCGCGACGAGGTGCTGGCCTGGGTCGAGGAGCGCTTCGGCTCCACGACCGAGGCGATGGTCTGCAACAAGATCACCTACCACCTGCCGCTGGCGATCCAGGACATCGGCCGCGCGCTGGGCCTGCCGCCCGAGCTGCGCAACCGCCTCACCAAGGCGCTGGGCCGCGACTTCAGGGGCCTGCGCCCGGCGTCGGTCGCCAAGGCGGAGGTCGCGCTGCGCGAGGTGCTCGGCGACGCGCCGGTGGCGGACGTCTTCATCGACCTGCTCTCGCGCATGGAGCGCGGGCACGTCAGGCACATCGCCCCGCACTCGGGCGGCGTGGTGCTGTCGCGCCACCCCCTCACGCACTACTCCCCCCTCGAGCGCTCGACCGGCGGCATCAAGCTGCTACAGCTCGACAAGGACGACGCCGAGGCGATGGGCCTGATCAAGCTCGACCTCCTGGGGCTGCGCATCCTCTCGGCGCTGGAGCGCGCCCGCGAGGAGGTGTTCCGGCTCGAGGGCGTCTGGCTCGACCTCGCCGACCTCCCCGACGACGAGCGCGTCTGGGACCTGATCAGCGAGGGCGCCACGCTGGGCCTGTTCCAGGTCGAGAGCCCCAGCCAGCAGCACACCAGCCGCGTGATGCGCAGCCGCAACCTGCGCGACCTGGCGCACCAGATCGCGCTGATCCGCCCCGGCCCCATCCAGTCGGGCACCGTGCACCCGTACCTGCGCCGCCGCCAGGGCCTCGAGCCGGTCACGTACTGGCACCCCTCGCTCGAGCCGGTGCTCTCTAAGAGCTACGGGGTGATCCTGTTCCAGGAGGACGTGCTGAGGATCGCCGTGCACTTCGCCGGCATGAGCTGGATCGAGGCCGACCGCTTCCGGAAGAAGGTCTCCGGCTTCTCCGACCTCGAGGACATCGAGCCCGACCGCCAGCGCTTCGTCGAGGGCGCGATGCGGCACGTGGGCTGCACCCGCGAGGAGGCCGAGGCCGTCTTCGACGCCGTGAAGGGCTACCAGGGCTTCGGCTTCGCCGAGTCGCACGCCTGGGCGTTCGCGCTGCACGCCTACGCCAGCGGCTGGCTGCGCGTGCACTACCCCGCCGAGTACATGGCCGCGATCCTCACCGAGGAGCCGGGCATGTGGTCGCGGCAGACGAAGCGGCAGGAGGCGCGCGACTGGGGCGTGCCGTTCCTCCCCTTCGACATCAACCGCTCCGGCGTGCACTTCCGCGTCGAACGCGTGGAGGACCCCGGCGGGAGCGGCACGGTCAAGGCGATACGCCCTCCCCTCTCGGCGATAACGGGCGTCTCCGAGGAGGCGGCGCGGAGGATCATGCTCGAGCGCCTCGCGCACGGGCCCTACCGCGACGTCGACGACCTGCACCAGCGCGTGCCCCTCGAGCGCGACGTCGTCGAGGCCCTGGCGCGCGCGGGCGCCTTCGACGCCGTGCAGACCCGCCGCGAGGCCCTGTTCCGCGCCGGCGTGCTGGCGAACGCCCAGGCGCCGGGCTCGCGCCCGCTGTTCACGCCGCCCGTCGAGACGCCCGAGCTGCCGCGCCTGACGCTGCCGGAGCGCTTCGTGTGGGACTACCAGACGACGCGCATGAGCACGCTCGAGGTGCACGCCGTCGACCTCGTGCGCGACCAGCTGCGCGAGCTCGGCTGCGTGCCGCTCCTGCGCCTGCGCCGCACCCCGCGCAAGACGCGGGTGCTGACGGCCGGGCTGGTCGTCGGGCGCCAGCGCCCGGGCACGGCCAAGGGCTTCGCGTTCTTCGTGATCGAGGACGGGCCGGTGCGGGCGCAGGTGATCATCTCGCCCGACCTGTGGGACGAGCAGCGCGTGCTGCTGCGCGACGCCTCGATGCTGGTCGTCGACGGCGTCGTCGAGGACACCGGCCACCAGCTCACCCTCAAGGCGATACGCCTCGCCGAGGTGCCCGGGCCGATCCACGTGCGCGGGTACCACTTCGGGTGACGATGGTCTCGGCCTACGGCCGAGCCGAGACCCAGAGGGGTTACCGAGGCAGGAGGCGCAACGCGGTGGCCGAGGTGTCCTACTCCCGGTCCTCCACCACACAACGCTCCAGGACGGCCTCCATCTTGCTGGCGTCATGCGTCCAGCCATAGACAACGGACTCGATGAACTCGTCTCGCTGTCGGGATAGCAGTAGACGCTATCTGCCGTCTCGTACACGGCGAGCGACGAACGACTTCAACCCGCGGATCACCCGACCGGCATCCTTCCTGCCGTCGATGATGTCGGCGACCCTCTTCATCCGCTTCGCCGTCAGCGAGTACCCCTCGATCCGGAAGCTGGCATCGATAGACCGCGCCTCCGCCAGGGCTCGACGACTGTGCCGTTCCATCGCCACGCCACCATCTTGCCTACTCGGCTCGCGGAACCCATGTGGAGCGCGCACCTCGACGAGAAGGGCGGCGCCACGTGGCGCCGCCCCACACGACTACAGCGGCCGTTCGGCCGCTGCGCGCTTACCTCCTGCCCTTGGAGCCCTTGACGGCTTCCTTGAGCGTCTTGCCGGGCTTGAAGCCGGGCGCCTTGCTCGCCGGGATCTTGATGCGCTCGCTGGTCCCGGGCTTGACGCCGGTGCGCGCCTTGCGCTGGCGGACCTCGAACGTGCCGAAGCCCGTGACCGTGACGCTCTGCCCCTTGGCGAGCTGCGCCTGGATGCCGTCGAAGACGGCGTTCACGGCGGCGCCGGCCTGCTTCTTGTTGAGGCCCGTGGTGCTGGCTACGTGGTCGATCAGATCCGACTTGTTCATATGGCCCTCCGACAAGAGCATATGCGCAAACGGGCCGTCCTGCACGGGATAGCGCGCGACGGAGCGGCGTCGAGCCCGTCTGGAGGCGCTACCCCTCTCAAGAACGCCCTTCAGGACGGCAACCTCGGCCTCCGCGCCGCCGCTCCCTGCCGCCGCCGGCGCGGCGTCGAGCGCCTCAGCCGCGGGCTCCCTCGGCCTCCCCCAGGGCCTGCTCCGCCTCCCGGCGGGCCATCTCCTCGCCGGTCAGGCGCGCCACGGGGTCGGGGCTCGCGGACAGCGCCGCCGCGATGCGCTGGCGCTCCGCCGCGCTCTTGTTCTGGCTGAGCTTGGCCTTGCCCTCGAGGCGCGTCACGCGCAGCTCGAAGCCGACGATGCCGCGCAGCATGCCCTCCCGGTAGCGCTGCGAGAGGCCCTCCCAGCGCTGCCAGTACCCGGGCTCGTGCGCGTCGATGAGCTCGTAGAGGAGCTCCTGGTTGGCCTCCGGGTCGCGGATCACCCGCGCCCGTCCGTAGGCGTGCACCGCCAGGTAGTTCCAGGTCGGCACGCTCTCGAGCGCGTCGTAGTGGCGCGGCGATACGTAGGCGTGCGGCCCGTTGAACACGGCCAGGACCTCCTGGCCCTCGATGTCGCGCCACTGCGGGTTGGCCTTCGCGAAGTGGCCGCGCAGGAGGACCTGCTCGCCCTCGACCTTCACCGTCAGCGGCAGGTGCGTGGCGACGGGCCGGCCCTCGCTCACCGACACGACCACCGCGAAGCCGTGCTGGCGCATGAACGCCAGCATGGTCTCGGCGCCTTCCATCTGGAACTTGGCGGGGACGTACACGCCACCAGGCTATACGCGCGCGGCCCGCCCCGGGCGCGGGACCCGGACGCGGCGGCCGCGGTCTCGCGAGCGGCGGCCAGGGCCGACCCGACCGACGCATCGGGGCGGCCGATGGGAGCCGGAAGCGTATCGAGGCCGGCTTTTGTAACGTCCGGCGCGCGAGCCTAGCCTGCCCTCGTCCGACGTGACCGGGCGAGACAGGAGGTGCTCGTGACGCGCTGGCAGATGTTCACGGAGTGGCTGGCCGAGGTGCGCCGGGAGAGGCGCGAGCGCGCCGCGCTCGCCCGGGCCGCCGACGCGTTCTCCCGGTTCTACCCGGACTGGAACGGCGCGCTCTTCGACGAGCCGTTCCTGCGCCGGTTCGAGCCCAGGGCGCTCCTCGAGATGCGGCCCGGGGAGATCGCGGACGAGTGGGCGCGCCAGTTCGCGTTCGCGGACGCACGGCGCCGCCGGCTCTACGTCGCCCGGGTCGCCGTGGCCGCGGCGCGGTTCCAGGAGCTGCTGGCGGCCGAGCTGAGGCGCGCCGACGAGCAGGACCGCGCGGCCCTGAGGGCTGCTCCGACCCGGCGCCCTCTCGGTTCGCGATGAGGCCATGCGCGGCTCCGCCGGCGGCCGCCCACGGACGGCCCGCCGCTACACTTGCCTCATGAGGCTCCAGGGCCTGCGGGCGCTGCTCGCGATCGTCGAGCACGGCAGCTTCTCCGAGGCGGCGCTCGAGCTGGGCGTCTCGCAGTCGACCGTGTCGCACGGGATCGCCGAGCTCGAGGAGGAGCTGGGCGTGCGTCTGCTCGAGCGCGGCCGCTTCGGCGCCGTGCCCACGCCCGTCGGCGAGCGCGTCGCCGACCACGCCAGGGCGGTCGAGGCGGCCCTGGCCGCGATCTCCCAGGAGGCGGCCCTCCACCGCGATGAGCTGCGCGGCGAGCTGCGCGTGAGCTCGATCCGCTCGATGGCCGTGCACGTGCTGGCGCCCGTGATGAGCTCGCTGCGGGAGACGCACCCCGAGGTGAAGGTGACGGTGCGCGAGGTGGCGAACCTGGCGCGGGAGCCGATGGCCCACCTGCGCACCGCCCGCGTCGACGTAGCGCTGACGATGTCGTCCCTCGCCGAGGACGTCCTCTACTGGCAGCTCATGCGAGACCCCTACGTGGCGGTGGTGCGCGAGGAGGGCCCGGTCCGCGGCGACACGGCGTCGCTGCGCGACCTGGTCAGGCTGCCGGTGATCGTCAGCGGCGGCCCCTGCTCGTGGCCGATACGCGGCGCGCTCCTCAACGTCGAGCCGACCTTCCAGCCCGCGTACGAGATCGCCGAGGACTCGACCATGATCGCGCTCGTGGCCCGCGGCCTGGGCGTGGCGCTGATGCCCGCCCTCACCGTCGACGCGCTGCCGCCCGGCACGCGCGCGGTGCCGATCGCGGAGCGCGTCGAGCGCAGCCTCGGCGTCGCGGTCCTGCCCCGGTCGCTGAAGACACCGGCCGTGCGTGTGTTCCTCGAGCGGCTCCGGGAGATGTTCCCGGAGAGCGAGGTCCCCCCGCTAGGCGCGCTCCACGGCGAGGGACGCGACCTGCCAAGCGACGGCGGCGAGCTCTTCGAGGGCGCGCGCCACGACATCGATGGAGCGCAGGTAGTCAGCAACGGGAAGCCTCTCCGCCGGCGCGTGGTCTAACCCGGAGTCGCCCGGGCCGTAGGCGAGCGTGGGGACGGGCCAGCTCCTCGCGACCACGTTCCAGTCCGAGGTACCGGTCTTGAGCACCGGCGCCGGCGTGCCGCCCACGGCCCGCACCGCCACGCGGAACGCGCGCGCGAGGTCGCTCCGGGCGTCCGCCACGACGGCGTCCAGGCCGCTCCCCACCACGAGGCTCACGCCCTCCGGGAGCGCCAGCGACCGCAGCTCGGCGGCCGCCTGCCGCCACGGCAGGGTCGGGGGCAGGCGCAGCCGCAGGCGGGCCAGGCAGCGCTCCGCGAGCCCGTCTGAGCGGGTGTTCACGGCGATCAGCCTGAGCTGCACGCGCCCGAAGACGCCCTCCCCGCCGCCGCGCGCCGCGGCCCACGCCCGCAGCGCCGCGTGGGCCCCAAGGACGAGCTCGGCGGCGCCGAGCTCCTCGCGGGCGCCGTGGCGCGCCTCCGTCTCCGCCCGCAGCGTCACGTAGAGGGAGCCCTTGTAGCCGAGAGCGTAGCGGTCCCAGCCGCTGGGCTCGCAGACGACGAGGTGGTCGGGCCGCGGGTACGCCCGCACCGCGTAGCGGGCGCCGCGGCTGCTCGGCGCCTCCTCCTGCACCGCCCCGACGACCCTGACGGACAGCGCGTGCCCCCACCGCGCGCGGCTGCGCGCCACGGCGGCGACGGCCGCGCAGAGGCTGCCCTTGGCGTCCACGGAGCCGCGGCCGTGGAGCACGCCGTCCTCGAGGCGGACGGGCGGCCAGCCGGGGGCCGTGTCGAGGTGACCGAGGAAGGTGACGTTCACGGGCCCGCGGCCCCACTCGCCCACGGCGTTGCCCGCGGCGTCGACGAACGCGGCGTCGGCGGTCTCGGCCATCGCGCCCACCAGGGCCTCGGCCGCCTCGCGCTCCGAACCCGAAGGGCTCCTGATCGCGACCAGGCGCTCGAGCAGTCGCAGTGCCTCGGCGTCCGTCACGGCCCTCACCCGGCCAGGACCGCGGACGCCACCGCGAGCGCCTCGTCGACCTCGGCCGGCGAGACGTTGAGCGGCGGCAGGAAACGGACGACGTTCGGCCCGGCGGCCACGGTGACCAGGCCGCGCCTCCGCAGCTCGGCCACGACCGGCGCGGCGCGCTCGCGCAGCTCGAGCCCGACCATCAGGCCGCGGCCGCGCGCCTCCCGCACCCGCGGACCGACGAGGGAGCGCAGCCCGGCGAGCAGCCTCTCCCCCATCGCCGCGGCGTTGGCCATCAGGCCGCCCTCCGTGAGCTCGTCGAGGACCACGAGGCCGGCGGCGCAGGCCAGCGGGTTGCCGCCGAACGTGGTGCCGTGCCCGCCGCGCGGCAGCGCCCCCGCGACCTCGTCCGTCATCAGCGTCGCGCCGATCGGCACCCCGCCAGCGAGGCCCTTGGCGAGCGTCACGGCGTCGGCCCCTACGCCGTCGTGGTGCGAGGCGAGGAAGCGGCCGGTGCGGCCCGAGCCGCACTGCACCTCGTCGAGTACCAGCAGCGCGCCGGCGGCCCTGGTCGCCTCGCGCGCCGCTGCCAGGTATCCCTCGGGAGCGACGTTCACGCCGCCCTCCCCCTGCACCGGTTCGAGGACCACGGCCGCGGTGCGCTGGTCGACGGCTTCGGCGAGCGCCTCCACGTCCCCGTAGGGGACGAACTCGACGCCGCAGAGAAGCTCCCGGTACGGCTCGCGGTAGCGCGGCTCCCACGTGGCGGCCAGCGCGCCGAGGGTCCTGCCAGCGAACCCGCGGCGCGCCGCCACGACCTTCGTGCGGCCGGTGGCGGCCCTGGCCCACTTCAGCGCCGCCTCGTTCGCCTCGGCACCCGAGCTGCACAGGAACGCGCGCGTCAGCCCGCCGCCGGCGAGCTCGCAGAGTCGGGCCAGGAACTCCGTGCGGACGTCGTTGGCGTAGCCCTGCGGGCACACCACGAGCCGCGCCGCCTGGGCCGCGATCGCCGCCGTCAGGCGGGGGTGGGCGTGGCCCAGCGACGCGACCCCGATACCGGCGGCGAAGTCCAGGTAGGCCCGGCCGTCGGCGTCGTACAGGCGCGCGCCCTCGCCGCGCACGAACCCCACCTCCTGCGCCCACAGCCCGGGGGCGTGGCGCGCCTCGTCCTGCAGCAGCGACCTCGTGGCGGGGCCGACGCTCACGCCAGCACCGTCCCCTCGCCGGACAGGGCGCGCGCGACCGGCCGCCCGGCGCGCGCGTCGCCGATCACCACTCGCCCCACGCCCGCCCGCAGCGCCGCGTACGCCGCCAGGACCTTGCGCTTCATGCGCCCCCGCGCGAGGGCCAGGGCCCGCTCCTCGTCGGCCGGGGAGAGACGCGGTACCAGCGTGGCCGCGTCGTCCGGGTCCTCCAGCAGGCCCGGCACGTTCGAGAGGAGCGCCAGAGCGCGGGCGCCGAGGGCCGCCGCCACCGCCGCCGCGGCCCTGTCGCCGTCGACGTTGATCGGCACGCCCTCGTACGAGAGCGCCGGCGGGCAGACGACGGGCACGTAGCCCGCGCCCAGGAGCAGGCGCAGCAGGGCCGCGTTGACCTCCTCCACCGTGCCCGTGTGGTCCCCGTGCAGCACGCGCACGCGGCCGTTTGGCTCCACGGAGCGGACGCTCTCCTTGCGCCGGCCGACGAGCAGCCGCCCGTCGAGCCCCGAGAGCCCCACGGCGTTCGCGCCCAGGGCCTGGAGGCGCTCGACGACGGCCTTGTTCACCTTGCCGCAGTAGGCCATCGTGAACACCTCGAGGGCGGCGCGGTCCGTGTAGCGGCTGACGTGCCCGCTGGGGCTCGTGACGTACGTGGGCGGTCGGCCGAGGGCGTGGGCCAGGCGGTCGGTCTCGGCGTGCCCGCCGTGGACGAGGACGACGGGCGTCCCGTCCGCGGCCAGCGCCGCGACGTCGGCGCACACGGCGTCCAGGTCCACCCCGTCGCCGCCGCCGACCTTCACCACGACCGCACCGGCGCTGGCGGCCGGGCCGACGTCCGCCGCCCCGCGGGGCGCCGCCGCCGGCGATGTCGGGCCGTTCACGGGTGCAGCCCCGGGAACCCGAGCCCGGCCCGCTCGTCGAGGCCGAGGGCGACGTTCAGCGCCTGAAGCGCGTGACCGGCGGTGCCCTTCACGAGGTTGTCGACCGCGGACATCACCACCAGGCGCCCGGTGTCGGAGTCGAGCTCGAAGCCGACGTCGCAGAAGTTCGTCCCGTCGAGCACCTTCGGGTCGGGCACGCGGTGGATGCCGCGCCGGGCGAGCACCAGGCGCACGAAGGGCTCGTCGCCGTAGCGCCCGCGGTAGGCGGCGAGCACGTCGCGCTCCCCTACCCCGGGACGCACGAACACGTGGGCCGTGACGAGCACGCCGCGCACCCTCTCGACGGCGGCCGCGGTGAGGTGGAGCCGCGGGGCCCCGGGCAGCTCCTGCTCGAGCTCGGCCAGGTGACGGTGGCGCGTCGGCGCGTACGTGCGGACGACGCCAGCGCGCTCGGGGTGGTGCGACGAGGGCCCGGCCTCGCGGCCGGCGGCGCTGCTGCCGACCTTGGCCTCGACCACGCCGTCGCGGGCGGGGTCGAGCAGACCGGCAAGCACGACGGGCGCCAGGCCCAGGACCGCCGCCGTGGCGATGCAGCCGGCGCCGGCGATGCGCGTGGCGCCCGGCAGCTCGGGGCGGTGCAGCTCGGGGTTCGCGTAGACGAACGCGCCCAGGAGGTCGGGCCGCGGGTGCTCGCCGCCGTAGTGGCGCCTGTACGCCTCCGGCGAGCGCAGCCGGAAGTCGGACGAGAGGTCGACGAGGACGCGGCAGCGCGCGGCCAGGTCGTCGACCCGTTCCGCGAGCCGGCCGTGAGGCAGCGCGCTCACGAGCACGTCCGCCTCCCTGAGGTCGTCGGGGTGGTCGAAGCGCAGGTCTGTCACGCGCCGCAGGTTCGGGTGGACCACGTGGACGGGCATCCCGGCGTGCTCGCGGCTGGTGGCCTGCACGACGGTCAGCTCAGGGTGGCCGAGCGCGAGGCGGAGGAACTCGCCGCCGGCGTAGCCCGAGGCGCCGACGATCGCGACGGTGACGCTCACGCCGCCACGGCCTCCAGCGACGCCGCGTACCTCACGACCTCGGCCGGGATGTCGACCCCGGTCGTGGCGATCGAGTTCCTGAACTCCATCGTGTGGTTCACCTCGACGACCTGGAGCCCCGTCGGGGACTCGACCACGTCTACGGCCAGCACCCCTCCGCCGACGGCCCTGGCTGCGGCCGTCACCACGCGGGACAGCTCCTCGGTCACGGGGCAGCCGCTGGCGACCCCGCCGCGGGCGGTGTTCGTGATCCAGTGCTCGGAGGTGCGGTAGATCGCGGCGATGACCCTGTCGCCGACTACGAACGCGCGGATGTCGCGCCCGGGCTTGTCGACGAGCTCCTGGACGTAGTGCACCTTGTGCTCGGGTCCGCCCAGCACCTCCTTGTGCTCGATCAGCGCCTCGGCGGCGGCGCGCGACTCCACCAGGGCCACCATGCGGCCCCAGGAGCCGACCAGCGGCTTGAACACGACGGGGTAGCCGAAGCGCTCGCACAGCGCGAGCGCGGCCTCGGGCGTGAAGGCCACGCCCGTGCGGGGCGTCGGCACGCCGGCCGCGACGAGGGCGGCGGAGGTGGCGAGCTTGTCGCCGCAGAGCGCGATCACCCGCGACGGGTTGACAGTGGCGGCGCCCCTAGCCTCGAGGCACCGCGCCAGCGCCAGCGACCGCGACTGCGAGACGCAGCGCAGGAGCACGACAGCGCCCTCGCCGGGGAGGTCGTCTCGCGCGCCGAGGTCGACGTGCAGCTCCGGCACGTACAGGGGCCGGTAGCGCATGCGTGCGGCCTCGCAGGCCTCGAAGAGCAGTCGCTCCTCCGGCCGCGCCCTGTCGTAGGCGATCACCAACTCGGCGGCCAAGCGCGCCTACTCCCCCCAGTCCTCTTCCACCTCCGGCGCCGGCTCGAACCGCAGCGGGTCGAGGCCCACGACCTCCAGCTCGACCCCCTCGTCGCTGACGACGAGCTCGCCCAGCATCACGCTGGCGGGGTCGAGCCGCACCCGTCCGTACTCCGTCTCGATCGTCTGCACGTCCCTCTCCTTCCCGGCCTCGGTGAGCGCCCTGCCAGGTCCGGCCTCGCGCCGAGGCCCCGTCCGCGCGTTCTAGGTCCCGCTTCCGGCGCCGACGTTCGGTCCCCGCCGAGGTAGGGCTCCGCCCCGGCGCGGCGCCACCTGGGCCGACGCGCGCTCCTCTCGCCGGCTTTCGTTCCGAAAGTCAGGGGTCGCGCCCGCGGACCGCCGGGCGCGAACGTGCGGCAGCTTAGGGTAGGCCAATAGGCCGTGTCAATAGGCGGAGCACTGCCGTCCGTATCGGCATGAACTGTCGGCAAAGGCGGTTCGCGAGGCTCGCGTTCCGTTCGAAGGCCGGAGTGGTCCGCGGGCCACGGTCCTGCCCGCCGCTACGGCCGTGGCTTTCGAAACGAAAGCGGAGGTGGGACGACGTGGTCGCGGGAGGGCGCGCCGGCGCAAACCTGGACGTCCGGGGGCTCGGAGTTTTATACAGTGGCGCACGGACCTTCGCCTCTGCGTATCGCACGCGGTCCGTACCCGGTCCAACGCCCCGCTCGGCCCCTCGCGGGCCGAGTAGTCGTTGGCGGACGAGGAGGACGGTCGTGAAGGAGTTCCTCAGGTCTGTGGGGGTGGGGGCTGCGATCCTTGCCCTGTCGCTGACGGCGACGGCGACGGCGCAACAGCACGGGGGCACGCTGCGCATCGCCTACACGTCGATCACCCAGCTAGACCCGTTCAAGACGGCGGCGAACGACGAGATCAACGCCGCGTCGCTCGTCTTCGACCCGCTGTTCATCATCGGGAAGGACGACTTCCAGCCGGTCCCTCACCTCGCCGAGTCGTGGGAGGCGATCGACGACACGACCTGGGAGTTCCGCATCCGCCGCGGAGTGATGTTCCAGGACGGCAACGAGGTCTTCCCGGAGGGCCAGGCCCGCGAGGTGACGGCGGAAGACGTCGTCTACTCGATCGAGCGGTTCCTCGAGGTCTCGACGGCGTTCACGCTCGGCGACATCACCAGCGTCGAAGCCGTTGACGACTACACGGTCCGCATCACGACGGCCGCCCCCGACCCGTTCCTCGTGACCGACGTGAACAGGCTCGCGCGCGTGGTGGTCGTGCCGCGTGAGGCCGTCGAGCACTTCGGCGAGGAGGGTTTCGCGCGCAACCCCATCGGCACGGGTCCGTTCGAGCTCAGGTCCTTCGTCCCCGACCAGCTCCTCGTGTTCGAGCGGAACGAGGACTACTGGCTCGACCCGTACCTCGACCGCGTCGAGTTCGTCTTCATCCCCGACCCGACGGTGCAGACGATCGCCGTCGAGGCTGGTGAGGTCGACGTCGTGCCCTACCTCTTCAACATCGACTCCGTCGCCCAGCTCCAGGAGACACCAGGGATCGAGCTCTACCCGCGCGGGGGCTCGTACCGCGGCCTGGGCTTCAACGTCACGACCCCGCCGTTCGACGAGTTCGAGGTCAGGGACGCGATCAGCAAGGCGATCGACATCGACGCGGCGGTGGCCGCCGTCGTCGAGCCGTTCGGTCACCGCGCCTACGGCCAGGTGCCGCCGTGGGTCGAGTTCGAGCAGGACCCGACCTTGGCCGAGCTCTGGGAGTACGACCCGCAGGAGGCTCTGGAGGTCCTCGAGGGCATCGGGTTCACGCGTGGGCCCGACGGCATCCTGCAGCGCGACGGCCAGCCCCTCAGGTTCGCGATCAAGACCATCGCCGGCTCGCAGGTTCGCGTGCTGACGATCCTCGTCACGCAGCTCCGCGAGCTCGGCATCGACGCGTCGCTGCAGCAGCAGGACACAGCGGTCTGGGCCGAGGACCTGCAGACCGGCAATGACACCGGCGTCTTCTTCGACTACAGCTTCGCCGGCACGACCGGCCTGTACTCCCTCTTCCACAGCAGCAACAACGGCAGGACGAACACGCACTTCTACTCGAACCCCGAGGTCGACGCGCTGCTCGACGAGGCGAGCCGCACCGTCGACTTCACGGAGCGCAACAGGCTCTGGCTCGAGGCGCAGCGCCTGATCATGCGCGACAGGGCCGCGATCCCGCTGTACTTCGAGTTCGGCTATTCCGTGGTCAGCGAGCGGGTGCACGACTGGGTGGTGCCGTGGGGCGGACTCCACCTCGTCTCGCTCGAGAACAACGTCTGGGTCGAGTAGCTGCCCTCTGAGACCTGGGTCGCCCCGGCGCGACGTCGGGGCGACCCCCAACAGGTGCTCGTACATGCTCTCTTACGCGGTCCGCCGTCTGGTGGCGATGGTGCCGGTCCTGCTAGGCATCGCGTTCATCACCTTCGCCCTCGTCTCGTTCGCGCCCGGCGACGCGATCCGGCTCATGCTCGGCTCGGAGAGCGTCAACGTCGCTAACGTCGAGCGCCTGCGGCGCGAGCTGGGCCTCGACCTACCGTGGTACGAGCAGTTCTGGAACTACCTCGGTGACCTGCTACGGGGCGACCTCGGCACCTCGATCACCAGCCGTCAGCCCGTAGCGGACCAGATCTTCCAGCGCTTCCCGAACACCCTCGTCCTGACGGTCGCGAGCCTCGTCGTGGCCCTGCTGATCGCCGTGCCCCTCGGTGTGATGGCGGCGGCGAACCACAACCGCCCAGGCGACTACCTCGCGATGGGCTTCGCGATGCTCGGCGTGGCGATGCCCAACTTCTGGCTCGGCCTGGTGCTGCTGATCGTCTTCGGGCTCGAGCTCCGGTGGCTCCCGATCCGCGGCATCGGCTCCCTAGAGGAGGGGCTTCTCGACTACCTGAGCCACCTCGTGCTGCCCGCGGTCACGCTGGGCACCTCGTTGGCCGCGATCCTCACGCGCCTTACTCGCAACACCATGCTCGACGTCCTCGAGGAGGACTACGTGAGGACCGCTCGGGCCAAGGGCGTCAGGCCGCGCGCGGTCCTGTTCCGCCACGCACTGCGCAACGCGATGCTGCCGCTCGTGACCACGGCCGGGATGCAGTTCGGCGCGCTTCTGGGCGGCGCCGTGATCATCGAGACGGTCTTCTCGTGGCCGGGCCTCGGCCTGCTCTCCATCAACGCCATAAGGCAGCGCGACCTGCCGACGATGCAGGGCGCGGTGCTCGTGTTCGCGGCATGCTTCATGGTGGTCACGCTGTTCACGGACCTGCTCTACGCGGCGATCAACCCGCGCATCCGCTATGGCTGACGTCGCCGCCCCTGGCACCGCCCAGACCGGGCGCCCCTCGCGCGTCCTCCGGGCGTTCTTCCGCAACCGCCTGGCCCTCGCGGGTACTGCGGTCCTCGTCGTGATGCTGGGGTCCGCCCTGCTCGCGCCCCTCATCGCCCCGCACGACCCGTACAGGATGGACCTCGTGAACGCGTACGCGCCTCCCGGCACCCCGGGACACGTCCTCGGCACGGACAACTTCGGCCGGGACATCCTCTCGCGCCTGATCCACGGCTCGCGGATCTCGCTGTTCATCGGCGTGGTGGTCGTGTCGATCGCGGCGACGTTAGGCACCGCCCTGGGCCTCCTGGCCGGGTACCTCGGCGGCGCTGTCGACGAGTTCGTGATGCGGGCGGTCGAGATCTTCTACGCGTTCCCGTTCCTCGTGCTCGCGATCGCCGTGATCGCCGTCTTCGGACCGAGCATCTTCAACGTGATGTGGGTCCTGGGGCTGGTCTCCTGGCCCCTCTACGCCCGCTTGGTGAGGGCACAGGTGCTGGCCCTCCACGACGTCGAGTACGTCGAGGCGGCGCGCGCGTCCGGTATGAGCCGCTGGCGAGTGATGTTCCGCCACGTGCTCCCCAACGTCCTCACTCCGGTGGTCGTCACCGCCACCTTCGGCATCCCCGAGGCCATCCTGGCCAGCGCCGCCCTCGGCTTCCTCGGGCTGGGGGTGCAGCCGCCGACGCCCGAGTGGGGCGCGATGATCGCCGAGGGCAAGGACTTCATCCGCCGCGCCCCGAACCTCATCCTCTGGCCGGGCTTGGCGATCATGGTCGTCGTCCTCGGCTTCAACTTCGTGGGCGACGGCCTACGCGACGCCTTCGACCCCAAAGGCAAGGGAAGGTGAGCATGACCGCAGAACTGGAAGCCGCGCTCGCGCGCGTCCCTGACTACGACCGCTTCTACACGTTCGCCGAGATGCTGGACAGCGCCCATGGCGTCGCCGCGTCCCACCCCGACCTGGTCTCGATCGAGCGGGTCGGCTCCTCCACCGAGGGGCGGCCGATCGAGATGGTACGCATCGGCGACGGGCCGCAGCGCCTGCTGCTCTACGCCCTCCCCCATCCGAACGAGCCCATCGGCGCGATGCTGGTCCAGTTCCTCCTCGAGGAGCTCGTCGCGAACGAGGCGCTCCGGCGCGGCCGGTCCTGGTACCTCCTGCCCTGCGTAGACCCCGACGGCACCGTGTTGAACGAGGGCTGGTTCGCTGGCCCGTTCACGGTGCGTAACTACGCCCGGCACTTCTACAGGCCGCGGAGCGTCGAGCAGGTCGAGTGGACCTTCCCGATCAGCTACAAGACCTTCCGCTTCGACGACCCCATCCCTGAGACCCGGGCGCTGATGGCGGCCCTCGAGCGCGTGCGGCCGCACTTCGTCTACTCGCTCCACAACGCGGGCTTCGGCGGGGCCTACTACTACCTCAGCCACGACGTCCCGACCGCCTACGCCACCCTCCACGAGCTCCCGCGATCGCGCGACCTGTTCCTGTCGCTAGGGGAGCCGGAGATGCCGTGGGCCGTCGAGCTCCACCCCGCGGTCTACCGCAGCCCCTTGGTCACCGCGGCCTACGACCACTACGAGCGCTTCGGACCGCCCGGCAAGGACCCCGCGGAGCTCATCCAGGGCGGCGCGAGCAGCTTCGACTACCTGCGCACCTTGGGCCTCACCGACACCGTCACCCTCGTGACCGAGCTCCCCTACTTCCAGTCCGCGGCGATCCAGGACACGAGGCCCGCCGGGATGACTCGGCGCGAGGTCGTGCTGGCCGGCGTCGCGAAGGCGGCGGAGCTCGTCGCCGTGCTGAAGCGGGCCTTGGAGCGCGTGCGGCCCCATGTCGACCCGACCGAGCGGTTCTTCCGGACCGTCGACTCCTTCGCCGCATACTTCGACACCCACCTCGAGACGCAACGTCGCTGGGCGGAGACCGCCGAGGGCATGGACGAGCCGGCGACCGTGGCGCAGCGCGCCGACGAGCTATACGTCCGCACGTTCTACCGGCTTCTAATCGTCAGCATGCTGCGGCGCTCGATCGAGTCCCACCTGCGGGCAGTCGATAACCCGAGCCTGAGCGACGCCCTGGCGGACCTCGAGGAGCACCTCGACCGTTGGGCGGACGAGGTCGAGACGAACCTCGGCAGCTCCGCTATCCCCATCAAGCGCCTCGTCGAGGTCCAGTACGGAGCGATGCTGGCGGTACTCGGGAGCGGCGTCGTGCCCGGGGGCACAGAGGCCTAGGCCTGCCGCGCCGCGCTCGGCGGCGCCGGCCGAGGCCGCGGCACCCAGACGGCCCCGCGCGCCTGGCCGCGAGCGCGTCGGCTTCACCGGCCCTGAGTAGGCTCCGGTCGGCCGTCGGTCCGCCTATCAGTACCGCGCCTTCCCCACTTCGGCCGCCCGCCCGCCTCGGGTACCCCTCCTCTCCCCTATCCACGGGACACGTGCCCTCTTGGACGGGTACCGCGGCTTCCCCACTTCGCTCGGCCGCAGTACCGCCCCTTCCCCGCTTGTCGCGGTACCCCCTCTTACCCGCTCCTCGTCTAGAAGCCTCGCATACGGTCAGCGTCCGGCAACGAGGCGGCTCAGTCAGGCCGCAGAGGTCCACGCCTCGGCCCGGGCGTCGCGCCCGGGGCCCGAACCGTACCGCTCTCCTAGGCGGCACTCCGCCTCCTCCGTGGCGGCGTCGCTAGACCGAGCCAGACCGGCGCTCACCTTCTGTTCGACCGCCGGGCCGCGACCTGCCACCATATGTGGTCACATCTCGCGACGCGACCTGGTCCACGCGCCCACGCCCTCATGCGACCCCTCGGTACCCCGTCTTCCCCACTTAGGAGCGGTTGCGCTGATGACCGCGCTCGCGGACGCCGGCGCGGACGCCATCCCTCTCTGCTAGCGACGCAGGTCCTCAGGTACCCCCGCTTTCCCCTTTCCTCAGCAGCCCTGTGCGCTCAGCGTAGCCAGCCTCGACGCACGATGCTCGCTCGCCGCGTAGCCGCCACGGTCCCTGGAGACGCACACCGGCACGGGGTCGCGCGATCTGCGCGGCCCCATCTCCTCGACGTCGCACGGGAGCGCGGTCGTACGGCTGGTCAGGCCGACACGCGCCCCTGATGACGCGCCAGCGCCTCACGCACCTCGTCGGCGTGCAGCTCCGGCTCAGTCACGGACCACGCCTGCGCGATGCGGCCCTCCGGATCGATCAGGTAGCTGATGCGGAGGATGCCCTCGATCTTCTGGCCGGCCCACTCCTTCTCGCCCCAGGCTCCGTACGCCTCGATGGCCTGCTTGTCGACGTCGGCCAGCAGCGGGAAGCTCAGGCCGTGCTTCGTCGCGAACTCCTTGTGGCTGGCCTGGTCGTCGGCGGACACGCCGAGCACCACCGCGTCGAGCTCTCCGAAGCGGGGCAAGGAGTCACGGAAGGCGCACGCCTCCTTCGTGCAGCCGGGCGTGTCGTCCTTCGGGTAGAAGTAGAGCACGACCCACGAGCCGCGGAGCTCCGACAGCCGGTGGACGCGTCCGTCCTGGTCTGGAAGGGCGAAGTCCGGAGCGGCGGTTCCCACGTTCAGCATGCGCTGCCTCCTCCTCGCCGGCTACGGCCGGCGCTGCGACTAAGACGATAACGGCGCCCCGTGAAGGGCGCCGTAGCAGCCTTCGTGGCCGTGAGGCCAGACAGGGCAGCGCTACTCTTCCTCCAGCGCGCTCCTCAGCTCCTCGAGCAGGGCGTTGACGCGAGCGAGGCGCTCCGGGGAGAGCTGCACCAGTCGCCGCTTGTTGAGCAGCCGCTTCGTGGTCGAGACGAGCCGCTGCGTACGGTCAAGCACCCCCGCCGGCCGCCGCTGCGCCAGCGCCTCGCGGCCCGCCCGCAGCTCCGTGATCCGCCGTCTGATCTGGCTGAGCGACAGGTCCTCGGCGATCGCCACCGCCAACAGCCTCTCGCGGTCGTCCGGGTCCTCGACGCGCGCCAACGCCTGCGCCTTCGTGAACTCCAGCTTGCCCTCGCGCACGGCTGCGAGCAGGCTCTCGGGGAAGTCGAGGATAGGGAGGCGGTTGCTCACGAACGACGCCACGGTGAACCGACCCAAGCGCTCGAAGAGCGTCCTGACGGCTTCGCGTTCCCTGTCGCTGATCTTCCGCGACGTGATGCGCCCGCGCTCCTCGTTATAGAGCGCCTGCAGGAGCTGGACCACGTCGCGCCTGTCGGTGTCGAGGTAGAGCTCAAGCAGCCCGAGCACCGCCTCCGTCTCCTCGACGGCGTTCAGGTCCTCGCGCTGGAGGTTCTCGATGATCGCGATCTCGAGCGCCTCGCGGTCGTCGATGTCGACGATGATCGCGGGGACCTCCGTCAGGCCGGCCAGCGCCGCCGCGCGCGTCCGACGTTCCCCCGCGACCAGCTCGAAGCCCCCGCCGACGCGGCGCACGATCACCGGCTCCAGGACGCCCTTGTCGCGGATGCTCGCCGCGAGCTCGTTCAGCCCGTCCTCCGAGATGTGCTTGCGCGGCTGGCGGCTGCTGTACCGGATTGCTCGCAGCGGGATCGTGGTCGCACCGGCGGACGCCTCCTCGGACGGACCCGGCTCGGTCAGACCACCGAGGATGGCCTCGAAGACCGCTGCCCGGTCGACGCCGGCCCTTCGCTTCGCCATCAGCTTCCCTCCACCGCGCTCAGCAGCTCGTCCGCAACGGTCCTGATCTCCGCGTCGGCCTCGCTCCCCGGTGCGAACAGCGGCACCGGCATCCCCGCCACCTGCGCGTCGGAGTAGTACGCGGGCCTGCTCGCCAGAGGGGTCGACACGGGAGCGATCGACACCAGCTGCCTACGGATGGCGTCCAGGCTCTCCCTGTCGTGTCGGGTGCGCCTGTCGTGCTGCGTCAGCACGAAGAGCGCCACGTCCAGGCCTGGGGCCGCCTTCCTGTACTCGCGCACCATCTTCACCACGGTGCCGAGGCCGTCCAGGCCCTTGCGGTTCGTCGGCAGGGGCACAACCACCCGGTCTGCGGCCACGACCGCGAGCGCAGAGAGCTGACCGAGGCTAGGTGGAGGGTCGATCAGCACGTAGTCGTAGCCGTCGAGCTTTCGTACGGCCTCCCTGAGGCGCACGACGCCCATGAACACGTTCAGGATCTCCCGCTCGAGGATCGCCAGGTTCAGCTGGCTAGGGATGAGGTCCACACCGTGGACGCGCTTCGGTTCCGGCAGCGCCAGCTTCGCGTCCGGGTCGTCCAGCTCCTCCCCAGCGGTCGGCATCACGCCGGGGTAGATCGTCTCCTCGAGGGCGACGTCGTCCAGCCCCATCCACTTCGTCAGGTTCGCCTGCGGGTCGACGTCGATCAGCAGCACCTTGTAGCCGCGCTCGCCCAGCACGAAGCCCACGTCCCGGACCGTGCTGGTCTTGGCGACGCCACCGGCGTGGTTGAAGAAGGTCAGGACCTTCATGGCCGCGCCGCCTCCCGAGCGGCCACCGTGCCGCCGAGTCCGCCGGTCGCGGCGCCGACGCCGAGCAGTGAGCCGCAGCAGAGCTCTGACATGGCTCGATGATAACCGCGCGAGCGCCGCCCGCCCCTGCCACCTAGGCCCGGCGCCATAACCTTATGGCGACGAACGGCGATGTCCGCGGTCGGTATCCGTGCCGACCCGGACGGACGTCGGCATCCGCCGCGACCGGACCTCCAGCCATCCCAGCGAACCCAGGCCGGTGCGGCCAAGCCCTAGCGCCGGCGACAACCGCCACTCGGACCGCCGACGCCAGGACGGCAGCAGCGACCACGGCTCCCGGCGCCCGGCTGGTCCAGCGCCACACACCGACGGCCTCCGCCGGTCGCACGCTCAACCGCCGCCCTCAGGCCCGGGCCATAACGTTATGGCGCCGAGCGCGACCACGTTCGTCCGCTCCTCCGCGAGTACCCACGCTTTCCCACTTCGGCGGTCGTCAGCGACGCGTACCGCTACAGCGGCAGGAACCGGCGACGGGCCTCGGTGACGGACGCGGCAGACGAGCCTCGCGGAGGTCCCACCGCCGCAGGATCACGGCGGGGAGCTCGTCGCCGACGAGGAACGCCGCGTGTCCGGACGGACGGAGCCGACGCCACGGCGAACGTCGCCGGAGTGGGGATCGAAGGGTACCTCCGACCGCCCGCCTTCGTCGCTGGTGCGCGAAGCTGGCCAAACGAGCGGAGCGACACGCAGAAGCACAGAAGCGGGGAAGCGGCGGTACTCGGCCCGAAGTGGGAAAGGGAGGGTACTGGCCGGTCCGTCGGCTCCGCCGCGCCTCGCGCCACGGGGCTATCGCTGGACGCCGACCCACCGCCGCGCGGGTGCGGACCTGCGAACATGGCCTTCCGGGGAGAACGCGGGACCTGGGTAGGCGGCCGGGCTCGCACGGCCCACTCGCCGGGCGCGCACAGCTCCGTGGTGTCGAGACTCCAGTGGTCTTCCTCGCTCTCCTCCCAACAACACGAACTGTTGCTGTCGTTTCTTCATCTCCCATTGCCATTCCCATTAATGGGCGGCCGGGATCCGCGTGGCCGACGGCACGACCGCGCTCGATGGGGGAGGGGAGGGGTACCCTCACGGGGAGACGGCGGTACCGGTACGGGAAGGGAGGGGTACCGTGCCGGGGAGGACGGGGTACCGAGCGGGGAACGGCGGGTACCGAAGCGGGAAAGTGGGGGTACTGGGCAAGGTTCTCCCCCTAAGTGGGGAAGAAGGGGGAAACGTTGACTGGTAATCCCCGCTACGAGTAGGCTGCCTCGAGGGCGTCACCCTCGGAAGGGCGGTATGGACGCTTCGAGATCCCAGGCTGCACCGGTCAGCGAGGTCACCCCGGTCGAGGTCGAGCCGCTCGACGTGAAGGGTAGGCGCCGCAGGGGCAAGTCCGGCGCCCGCACCAGGCCCGCTCCGGGCAGGGGCCCGGAACCGGCGGGCGGCGAGGGCAGCAAGCTCACGGTCACGCAGGCGAACCCCCTGGCGCTGAGCCGCCAGGAGATGGGCATCCTGAGCAAGCGCCTGCTGGTGCTCGCGCTCTCCGACGTCACTCGTGACGACTCCGAGCTGGAGCCCATACGCATCACGGCGTGGGAGTTCGCCCAGCTCTTCAACATCAAGGGCAAGAGCATCTACTCCCGCATCGAGGAGTCGGCGCGGGAGCTGCTCGAGCAGACGGTCCAGATCAAGGAGCCGAACGGGGACTGGGTGATGTTCCAGTGGGTCTCCGAGGCGCGCTACGAGGGCGGCAACGGCAAGGGCCAGATGGCCTGCATCGAGCTGAAGATCCACGACAAGCTCAAGCCCTACCTGCTGCAGCTGCGGCGCGACTTCAGCATCATCCCCACGGACCAGCTCCTGAGCTTCGAGAGCTTCAACAGCATGCGGCTGTTCGAGGTGCTGTACACGGCCAGCTACGCGGGGGAGAGGCCGCACCTGACGTTCGACGTCGACGACCTCAAGCTGCGGCTCGGCCTCGACGGCAAGTACGAGCGCTTCAAGGACTTCCGCTACGTCCTGGACAGGGCGCAGGAGGAGTTCAAGCGCTACACCTGCCTCACGTTCACGTACGAGGCGTCGAAGGTGGGCCGCAAGTTCCAGCGGGTGTCGTTCCACATCCAGAAGAACGACGTCTTCAAGCCGCGGATCCGCCTGCCGGCGAGCCTCGCGAAGCGCATCCCCCGCCCGCAGGACGCCCAGCGCCTGCTGAAGGAGCGCCAGGCCCTCGACGCCCTGCGCGAGATCGGCTGGGCCCAGGACCCCGAGCGCACGGTGCAGCGCTTCGGCGCCGAGCGCGTGCTGCGCGTCGTCGACTACGCGCGCAAGCTGCAGGCCAGGGCCGAGGCGGCCGGGCGGCCGATCTACAACCTGCCGGGCTTCGTCAACAGCCTGTTGACCCAGGGCGTGGAGCCGCCGGAGGAGGACCAGGCGCAGGCTCAGTCCCCGTCGTCGCTGACCCGGGAGGAGGCGAGGGCGATCGCCTCGAGCATCCTCGATGGCTACCACCAGGCGCGCAAGCGCGTCGCGCAGCAGGCGTGGGACGCGCTCACGCCGGACAACAAGGAGCTGGTGCACACGCTGATGCAGGCCACGCTCCACCGCTTCACCCTCGAGAGGATCGCGGCGGAGGGCTGGAGCGGGCCGCTCTACGAGGCGAAGCGCCTGGACGTGATGGCCAGCCACGGCTTCGTCGTCTTCCCGCAGCACCTGAGGGACGTCGAAGGCTACGTGTCGACGCTCGGCCTGCTGGCCGAGTACCCGGAGTCGGCGCGGGCGCTGATCCGGGCCGCGCTCGAGGAGGCCAGCTGACATGTGCGGCCGCTACACGCTGTACACCCACGAGGACGACCTCGCGACGCTGTTCGAGGTCGAGACCTACCCGCTCACGCCGCGCTACAACATCGCGCCCACCCAGAGCGTGCCGGTGATCAGGCAGCGCCGCGACGGCACGCGCGTGATGGAGGAGATGCGCTGGGGCCTGGTGCCCCACTGGGTGAAGGACCCGAAGGAGTTCAAGGCGAACCTGTTCAACGCCCGCAGCGAGAGCGCGGCCGAGAAGCCGGCCTTCCGCGACGCGATGCGGACGCACCGCTGCCTGGTGCCCGCCTCGGGCTTCTACGAGTGGCGCGTGGAAGAGGGCGGCAAGCAGCCGTACTACGTCTACCGGGCCGACGGCAAGCCGATGGCGTTCGCCGGCCTGTGGGCGGTGAACAAGGGCGGGGGTGAGCCGCTGGCGAGCTGCACGATCCTCACCACCGACGCGAACGAGGAGATGCGTGGGCTGCACGACAGGATGCCGGTGATCCTCGAGCCCGAGGAGTGGGCGCGCTGGCTCGACGTCGCGGAGACGGACCCGCACGCCCTGGAGGACCTGCTCGACCCGGCGGACCCCGGCGCCCTGAGCATGCATCCCGTGTCCCGCGCGGTCGGCAACCCGCGCGTCGACGACCCGAGCCTGGTGCAGGCGGTGACCTGAGACCTGGCCGGCGGGCGTACGACCTGAGGCCGGGCCGTGCCGGTCGCCGGCCGGGGCCGCGCCGGCCATGTAGCGGAGGTCACATAGCTACCTCAATAAGTTAGGTAAGGTGCGGGCGATGAGCCCGCTCGGTCTGCTCGCGCTTCTGTTCACGACCGCCGCCGTAGGTGGCAGCGCCGTGGTGTGGGTGTACGACAAGCTCGAGGCCCGCCTGGCCGGCGAGCGTGCCCGCGGCGGGGGAGGCGCGGTGAGGAGCGTCCTCCGCCCGCGCAGGGCCGCCGTCGGAGCGCCCAGGCTGCCCCGGGGCGTGGTCGTCACCGTCAGGGCGGGGGCGCGCCCGGCGGGCAGGGGAGAGGTCCCCACGGTCAGGGAGGTCGCCGCTAGCCGCGGTGCGGCCCCCTCAGGCCTGCGTCGTTAGCCGTCGGCCCCAAGCCTTAGGATGCTGGGCATGAGTCCGGCGGAAGACGTCCTGCAGCGCGTAGCCGAGCTGCGTCGCGAGATCAACCGGCACAACTACCTGTACCACGTGGCCGACAGGCCGGAGATCTCGGACGAGGCCTACGACGCCCTGCTCGCGGAGCTGCGCGAGCTCGAGGAGCGCTACCCCGAGCTGGTGACGCCCGACTCGCCGACGCAGCGCGTCGGCGGCGCCCCGGTGACGGGCTTCCCGACGGCGACGCACGCCCGGCCGATGCTCAGCCTCGACTCGAGCGCGAAGGAGGAGGACCTCAGGGCGTTCGACGCCCGCGTGCGCCGCATCGCCGAGCCGCTGGGCGTGAAGGTCGCCTACTCGCTGGAGCCGAAGATCGACGGGCTCTCCGTCGAGCTCGTCTACGAGGACGGCGTCCTGGTGCGCGCCGTCACGCGCGGCGACGGGGTGACGGGCGAGGTCGTCACGGCCGGCGTGCGCACGATCCGCAGCGTGCCGCTGCGGCTCCTCGACGGCACGGGCTACCCCGCGCGGCTCTCGGTGCGCGGCGAGATCTACCTGCCGGTCCACGCCTTCGACGACGTCAACGCCGAGCTGATCAACGAGGGCAAGCAGCCCTTCGCGAACCCGCGCAACGCCGCCGCCGGCACGGTCAGGCAGCTCGACGTCAAGCTCGTCGCCAGGCGCCCGTTGCGGATCTACTGTTACGACGTCCTGGAGGGCGAGGACGGCTACTCGACCCAGAGCGAGCTCCTGCAGGCCCTCGCGACCTGGGGCTTCCCCGTGAACCCGCTGAACGAGGTCGCCGATGACGTCGAGGGCGTCCTCGACTACTTCCGGCGGATGGAGGCCCAGCGCGACGAGCTGCCTTACGAGATCGACGGCATCGTCGTGAAGCTCCAGGAACTCGCCGCGCGCGAACGCATCGGCTACACCGCGCACCACCCCCGCTGGGCGTACGCGCTGAAGTTCAAGCCGCGCAAGGAGGTCACCCAGGTCCTGAAGATCATGCCCAGCGTGGGCCGCACCGGCATCGTCACGCCGATCGCGCTGCTCAGGCCGGTGAACATCGGCGGCGTGACCGTCAGCCGCGCGAACCTCCACAACGTCGAGGACATCGTCCGCAAGGACATCCGCGAGGGCGACACGGTGCGGGTCGAGCGCGCCGGCGACGTGATACCCCAGGTCGTCGAGCGCGTCGACACCGGCGAGGAGCGCGGCGAGCCCTTCGCGATGCCGACCGAGTGCCCGAGCTGCGGCACGCCGTTGATCAGGCAGGGCCCGTACACGGTCTGCCCGAACGCCCTCGAGTGTCCCGCCCAGCTCGTGGGTCGCATCACGCACTTCGCGAGCCGTGGCGGGCTCGACATCGAGGGCCTGGGCGAGCGCACCGCGCGCCAGTTCGTCGAGAGCGGGCTCGTGAGGCGCCTGCCGCAGCTCTTCGACGTGACGGTGGAGCAGGTCAAGGAGCTAGAAGGCTTCGCGGACGTCTCGGCTCGCAAGCTCGTGGACGCGATCCAGGGCGCCCGCGAGCCCGAGCTCGCCCGCTTCCTCTACGCCCTGGGGATCCCCGAGGTCGGCGCGGCCGTCGCGCGGACGCTCGCCCGGCACTTCGGGACGTTCGAGCGCGTGCGCACCGCCACCGTCGAGGAGCTGCTCGAGGTCGACGGGATCGGCGAGGTGATGGCCCGCCAGATCCGCGGCTACTTCGAGGAGCCTCACAACGCCGAGGCGCTCGACGAGCTCACGGCGCCGGGCCGCGTGTCGCCCAGGCCCGACACCAGCGGCCGCGCCCAGGCGGGGGCGGCCGCGGCCGAGTTCGCCGGCAAGACGTTCGTGTTCACCGGCGCGCTCGAGTCCTTCAGCCGCGAGGAGGCCGAGGAGCTCGTGAGGGCCCTGGGGGCCAAGGCGTCGGGCTCCGTGAGCGCGAAGACCGACTACCTCGTCGCGGGCGAGGGTGGCGGCTCGAAGCTGACGAAGGCGCAGCAGCTCGGGGTGACCGTGGTCGACGAGGCCGCCTTCCTGGAGATGCTGCGGCGGGCAGGGGTCGAGCCCAAGGCGCCGGCGACATGAGCAACGCCGAGATCGCCAGGCACCTCGAGCGGCTCGCCGACCTCTCGGAGATCGACGGCGACAACCCGTTCCGCGTGCGGGCCTACCGCAACGCCGCCGCGGTGATCGCCGAGCGCGACGAGAGCGTCGCCGACCTGGTGGCCCAGGGCTTCGACCTCACGCAGCTGAAGGGCATCGGCAAGGAGATCGCCGAGAAGGTCAAGACCCTAGTGCAGACCGGTGTGATGCCGCAGCTCGCCGCGCTCGAGGAGCGCGTGCCGGTGGGCCTCCTGGAGGTCGTGAAGGTCAAGGGCGTCGGTCCGAAGCAGGCCGCGGCGCTGTGGAAGGCGCTGGGCGTCACGAACGTCGACGAGCTCGAGGCGGCGGCGAAGGCCGGCCGGATCACGGGCCTGCCCGGCTTCGGACCGAAGAAGGTCGAGAACATCCTGCGCGGCATCGAGAGCTACCGGCGCAACACCGGACGCGTGCTGCTCGGCCACGTCGACGCCGTCCTCGAGCCGCTGCTCGAGCGCCTGAGGGCGGTGCCAGGGCTGAGGCGCCTCGACGTGGCGGGCTCCTACCGCCGCCGCAAGGAGACGGTCGGGGACATCGACATCGTGGCGGTGGCCGACGACCCGGCGGCCCTTGCCGAGGCGCTCGTGGCCTACGACGAGGTCGCGTCCGTGCTGGGCCGCGGCGAGACGAAGACGAGCGTGGAGCTGAAGAGCGGCCTGCAGGTGGACATGCGCGTCGTCGCCGAGGAGCACTACGGCGGGGCCCTGCTCTACTTCACGGGCTCGAAGGAGCACAACGTGCAGCTCAGGCAGCGGGCGCTCGAGCGCGGCTGGCACCTGAACGACTACGGCCTGTTCGAGGGCGGCGAGCCCGGCAGGGAGCGCAAGGGTGGGCGGCTGCTCGCGAGCCGCACGGAGGAGGAGATCTACGAGCGGCTCGGCATGGCCTGGGTGCCGCCCGAGCTGCGCCAGGGCAGGGGAGAGGTCGAGGCGGCCGCCGCCGGAAGGCTACCCGAGCTCGTCGAGCTGTCCGACGTCCGCGGCGACCTCCACATGCACACGACCTGGTCGGACGGCCGCGACAGCCTCCCGGCGATGGTCGACGCCTGCGTGGGCCTCGGCTACGAGTACATCGCGATCACCGACCACAGCCGCTCGCTGGCGCTGCAGGGCGGGCTGGACGACGAGAAGCTCGCGCGCCAGCACGCCGAGCTGGCGGAGGTGATGGCGGGCCGGAGCGACATCCGCGTGCTGCGCGGCATGGAGGTCGACATCCTCAAGGACGGCAGCCTCGACGTCAGCGACGAGCAGCTCGCGAACCTCGAAGTCGTGCTCGTGAGCGTCCACAGCTTCTTCGACCTGCCGCAGGCGCAGCAGACGGAGCGCGTGGTGAAGGCCCTGCTGCACCCGCGCGTGAACGTCTACGCCCACCCGTTGGGCAGGCAGCTGGGGCAGCGGGACCCGATCGCGATCGACCTCGACGCCGTCTTCCAGGCCTGCCGGGAGAACCGCGTGGCCGTCGAGCACAACGCCTCCCCGCGCCGCCTCGACCTGCCCGACGTGCACCTGCGCGAGGCCGTCGCCCAGGGCGTGAAGGTGTTCATCGGCACCGACGCGCACAGCGTCCGCGGCCTCGGCGCGATGGCCCTCGGCGTCTCGCAGGCGCGGCGCGCCTGGCTCACCGCCGAGGACGTGGTGAACACGAGGCCGCTGGCCGAGGTGCTGGCGTTCCTCGAGAAGCGTTGAGGGGGCGCGGCGTGCGACGCGGGCCGGGACGGACGAGCGGCGCCGGGACCGCGGCTCGCGGCCGGGCGCGGAGGGGCGTGCGTCCGGGGGCTCGGGGCCTGCTGTGCGCGGCCGTGGTCTGCTGCCTGGCGTTGGCCGCTGCCCCGCTGGGCACGGACGGCCTCAGGCCGCTGGCGACCCTCGACACGACCGCGGGCCTCGCCGTCTTCGAGGCGAGCTGCGCGGCCTGCCACGGCTTCGCCGGCGAGGGCCTGGTCGGCGCGGTCCCGCCGCTCGTCGCCGACGTGCCGGCGCTCCTGTCCCTCGAAGGCGGGCGCGAGTACCTGGTGAGGGTCCTGCTGAACGGTCTCAGCGGCGAGATCGAGGTGCAGGGCCGGCGCTACTCCGGCGTGATGCCGAGCTGGGCGCACCTCTCCGACCAGGAGCTCGCCGACGTGCTGAACCACGTCGCGACGGCCTGGGGCAACGCCGCGCTCCTGCCCCCCGACGAGGTCGAGTTCACGGCGCTGGAGGTCGCCCTGGCCCGCGGCTTCCCCGCCGACCAGGCCTCGCTGGCGGCGCAGAGGCGGGCGCTCGCGCGCACGAGCGAGCAATAACGCAATGGCGCGCGACCAGTGGGGCCCGCACCGCAGACGGCGCGGGCCCGTGGCTCAGCGAAACCACCGGTCTCAGCCGAGCCCTCGCGCCATGACCGCGGGCGCGGAGACCATGTGCACGACGAGGGCCGCCTGCACGTGGCTCACGAGCCCCGGCGTCCTGGCGGACGCTCCGACGCGCTGCTCACGTGCGTCTGAGCTCCTCGGGCGCTCGGTGCTGGCCGTACCAGCGAGGCAGGCCGCTCCCACGGCTCGCCCCCCAGGCGGGAGCGCCGCGAGCTAGCGGCCCGGTCGCCCGGAGCCGTCTAGAACAGCAGGAACGCCGCGCCGGCGACGACCGTCGGGAGCAGCGCCGCGGCGAGGAGGCCCAACGGGCTCACGGCCTCCCCCTCGAAGTGGCGCCTGAGTATCGAGAGGCCGGCCGGGTTCGGGGCGTTCGCGATCACCGTGAGGCCGCCGCCGGTGACGGCGCCGGCAACGAGGGCGTACTTGAACTCGTCGGTCAGGCCCTGGACCAGCGAGCCGAGGTACGTCAGCGCGGCGTTGTCGGTGAACGCGGTCAGGCCGGCGGCCCCGAAGAAGACCTGGCCGCTCGTCATGCGCGATAGCAGGGGCTGGAGCCACCACTCCTGCATCCCGCCCAGGGTCACGAGCCCTGCCAGGAAGAACCCGACGAGCAGGCCCTCGCGCAGGATCAGCCGGTCCTGGTGGCGTTCGTAGGCCGCCGCGGTGCCCAGGAACAGCAGGAAGATGCCCATGAACACCGCCGGGTGGTGCGCGAAGACGACGACGCCCACGAGGAAGGCCACGTGCGCGGCGACGAGCGGCAGCGGCACCGGCTTCGCGAGCGGCCCCGTCGCCGGCTGCAGGCGCGCCAGCTCGCGGCGGAAGAGCAGCGTGGCGCCCAGGCCGTTCACGAACACGGCCAGGGCTGCCTTCCAGCCGAAGGTCGTGAGCATGAAGGGCAGGTCCCAGCCCCACGTGCCGGCGACCATCAGCACCGGCGGGGCGGCGAAGTTGGTCAGTACGCCGCCGATCGAGACGTTCACGAAGAGGACGCCCAGGGTCCCGTACCTGAGGCGGTTCGAGATGTCGCGCACGTAGAGGCTGTTCGCGAGCACGAGCGCGGCCAGCGTCATCGCCGCCGGCTCGGTGATGAACGAGCCGAGCAGCGGCACGACGGTCAGTGCGACGAGGTAGGTGCCCATGCTGCCCGGCAGCGGCAGCGCCCGCGCCAGCGTCCGCACCGCGGCCATCGCCGTCTGGAGGATCGGCCTCGTGCCGGCGATGACCATGATCACGAAGACGAACATCGGCTCGGTGAAGTTGCGCGTGTCCAGGTACTCCGTGGCCGTCTCCGTGCCCGCGACGAACGCCATGGCCACGACCAGCACCATCGCCCAGAAGCCGAAGACGACCTCGACCTCGCCCAGGAGGTGCCAGACGCCGGCGTGGCGCGGGCGCGTCTCCTGGAGCCGTGCGAACAGCCGCGTCGAGAAGGTGTGGACGAGGGCGACGGCGAAGAGCACCGTCGCGACGATCTCGATCGTAGAGGGAGTCACGCTGCGAGCCCCTTCATGTGAGGGGACACGCTAACAGATGCGGCGGCGGCTCCGTTCGAGCCGCGGGACGGCGCGCCCGGGGAGGCCCGGTCAGCGCCTCTCGCAGCCGGGCGGCGGCGCATCCGGCAGCCGCGCGGAGTAGCGCAGCCTGGCGTCGACGCGGAGGTAGGGGAGCGGAGGGCGCCTGACGTAGACGTTGGCCGCCAGCCACACGAGCTCCTCGTCGTGGCGCTCGGCCGGCATGTCGCACCACCACGCCTTGGCCTGCGAGCTCCAGCGGTAGCCGCGCCCCTTGAGCTCGTCCTTCTTCTCGTACGGGCTCCCCAGCGCCCAGACCCGGACCCACTCCCGCGACGCTCGCGCGATCAGGTCCGCCAGCGCGGTGGGCCCGCCGTCGTAGAGCGCGTCCGCGAGGATCCTCAGCCCCACGTGGCAGTCGTGGATCGCCCGGTGCGCCTGGTAGAAGAAGCCCTTCGCGATGGCCAGGTACTCGAGCTTACGACTGCGGAGCCCCGCCGAGTACCAGTCGACGTCGTTCACCGAGCAGGCCCAGGGCAGGTCGCGGAAGAGGGGGAAGCGCTGCTCGACGAACGGCCTGTCGAAGCCGGCGTTGTGGGCGACGACGATGTCGGCGCCCTCGACGAAGCGCGCCACGGCGTCGTCGTCGATCCGCTGCCCGCGCACCATGTCATCGGTGATGCCGGTGAGCGCGACGATCTCCTCCGGGATGGGCCTGCCCGGGTCCTCGAACGCGTCGAACTCGCTGCTCACGCGCGCCACGCGGCCCTCGTCGTCGAAGTGGAAGACCAGCAGGGCCAGCTCGATGATCCTGTCGTGGGGCCTGGTGCCCGTCGTCTCGACGTCGAGGTAGACACCCTTGCGCAGGCGCGCCGCCTCGTGGGGCTCCGGCGGCCCGTCGACGCGCTCCTCGAAGCGGCGCAGCACCCGGTACCTGCCCGTCGACTCGAGCACGCGCGCCAGCTCCTCGAGGTCCTCGGGGGCGGCGGCGTTGGTGGCCCGACCCTTGCGGGCGCGGGCGGCCCCTCCCGCCCGCCGCGGCGGCTGGGCAGGGAAGAGCGGCCTGTCGCCGATGAGCTCGTCGTCGAGGTCGAACAGGCCGGGCTGGTCGTTGACGCTGCTCACGTCTGAGGGCCAGGGTAGCACCGACGTCTGGCCGTCGACGGTGGGGCCTGGGCCGCCGCCGGCGGCGGAGCACCGCCGAGCGCGCCTAGGGCGCCTAGGGACCCGCGTTCGACCGCTCCAGGCCCGCGGTCGGCGGCTCCCGAACGGGGCGCATCGATGAGGTTGATGAAGATGGAGGACGTGTGGGATGGCCCTCATGATGGGGCACGAGGCTGGTGAAAGAATGGCTGTCGCGCCGTGTGCCGTTCCCCCCCAGCGGCACACGGCGCTTCACCAATCGGCACATTCGCCGCTACGCCATTGACCTGGAAATCGTTTTACCTGTGCGAGCCGTGCAACGAACGTTGAGCAATCCGCAACATCCTGTGCTACGTCTCGCGCGCAGCCGGCTGCGCGTCGTCGCCCTGTCGGTGCTCCTCTTGCTCGGCGTCGCGTCGGCGCGGGACAGCGTGCTGTCGTCGGCCTACGCCCCCGTGGTAGGCGACCTACTCGAGGTGTTCCAGGCGGAGGAGACGCTGTGCCCGCTGGCGACCTACCAGTACGACCTGTGCTTCGAGGTCCGCTGGGCGGGCGCGAGCCGACTCGCGGAGCTGGTCGAGGCGGTCGTCGCCGACTACGAGGCGGCGGGCCTGCGCGGCGGCGGGTGGCGGGCCGCGAACGGGGTCTGGTCGGTGAGGCTCGCGTTCGGCGACGGGGGCTACGGCCAGCTCGAGCTCTTCCTGACGGAGGTCGCGCCCGGCACCGTGAACGGCACCTTCGTCTTCCACCCGCCCCGCTGAACGGTCCTCATAGGATCGCCCTACCACGCGAGGCGGATCGCCGGACCGGTCGATCCGGCGGCGGCCCCGGTACGGCCTCGAAGACCATCCAGGCTACGCCGGCCGAGCGCAGGGCTCCTGATGCTCCCTAGTGGCTCCGCCGCGCTCGTCGGCGGCCCTCCAGCGCCGAACGATGGCGCATAAGGTGATACCCCGTCACAATATGGCGCTGCCTCGCTGACCGCCCCGATACAGACGTGGCAATCTGGGACCGACGTCCGTAGTATGTGGCAAAGTGTACGGAAGCCAAGCGGCGGCGCTGCATAGCGCCGGATCATGGGGCGGGCGGTGACCGAATTGTCTACACATACCTTCGAGCTGGACCTCACCAGCGTTTGCGTCAGCAGCGGCACGATCCAGCTGCCGCTCAAGATGCTGCCGTACTTCACCCCCGGGCGCATACCTGCCGTCGTCGACGGGCAGGCGGTCGAGCTCGAGTTCGAGGCGCCCAGGCGCCTCATGGGCCTGCGCCAGCTCTTCGCCGAGCGCGGGCTGCGCAGCAACGACCGCGTCCGTTTCGAGCTCGAGCTCGACGGCGACCGCGTCGTGGGGCTCAGGGCCACGTGCATCAGGCGCGAGCGGCCGAAGGCCCCCGAGGCCCCGGCGCCGAAGGAGGCGGGTAAGGCGTCGCACGTCAAGCCCGTCAGCGAGCCCTGGGAGAGCGGGGGAGGGGTGAGGGTCGTCAAGCGGATCCGGATCCCCGGCCTCGCCGGGGCCCCTGCGCCGGCGGAGCTCGTCGCCCACGAGACGCCTTCCGAGGAGGGCGAGGCACTGACCTCCGGTGCGCAGCCGTCGAGGGAGCCCACGCGCTCCTCGTGGGACGCCGTGCAGGAGCAGGAGGTCTTCGGCGACGGCATCACCACGGTCAGGGCGGTGAGGCGTAGCCGTCCACAGGGCGAGCCCGAGCGGGTCGAGGCCTCCGAGGCCACGACCCCCGCGCCCGCCGGGGCCGGGACGATGGCGGCGGACCAAGTGGTCCGACCAATCGCCGCCTCGTACGAGGCGGTGGAGCCCAGGCCCGCTACCTCGCGGCTCCCCACCCCGGTGCAGCTCTCCGACCTGATAGCCCCCCCGCTGGACGACGAGGACGTCGCGTCCGAGGCCGGGTCGCGGCGGCCGCGCCGCTGGGCGCTGGCCCCGCGGCTGCGGTTCGGCGCCCAGCAGCGCCAGCCGCATACGAGCGGTCCCTCGCGTGCCAGGTCGGGCGACCAGCCGCTGGGCGTACGCGAGCCGTCGCCGACTGAGGCGCGCGAGGCGGTCCCCGTCGAGCTCCACGAGGTGGCGCCGCACCGACCGGCGCCCGGCCTCTTCGGCGCCGAGCGCGGGGCGCAGCCCGCCGAGGGACGCGCGGGGGAGCTCCGCGCCGAGCAGGCGGTCGCGCCCCCGCGGGACGAGCGGGGGAGAGGGGAGGCGAGGGAGCTCGTGGGCGCTCTCGCCAGGCCTTCGGCCCCGGGGCCCCGGGCGTCGGCTCAGCGGGACTGGGCCGGTGACGCTTCCATCAACCCGTTCCGCGTCGCCAGGGGCCTCGCCTACGGTGCCGACCAGGCGCCGGAGCGCTCAGGTCCCTCGTTCGCTGCGGAGACGACGGTCCGGAGCGCTGCGCCGGCGTCGGCCCCACGAGCCGAGCACGAGCCTCAGGCGGCGGCCGAGCTGCCGGCCGAGCCGGTCCAGCCCCTGAGGCAGACGCTCCTCATCGACGACGAGGACTTCGGCGGCGAGTACCTCGCGCCGCCGCCCCAGCCGCCCTTCGCCGACAGGCCCGCGCCCGGCAGCCTCGAGGCGGACATCGCCCAGGTCAAGGAGTACCTGAGCTCCCCGGGCACGCCGGCGATCGTGCGCGCCGAGGCGGTCGGGCTGGTTCTCGGCATCGGGGAGGAGCGGGCGGAGCGCGCCCTGGAGCGCATCTCCGAGGAACCCGACAGCGTCAGCCGCATCCGCCGGGGCGCCTACATGGTCAGGCGCCGCCGCGACTGACCGCCCCCACCGGCGCGGGACGAGAGGGGGCGGACGGGCGCTCAGCGGCGCCCGGAGCCGGCGCGCCGCAGCGAGCGCAGGTGGAGGGCCATCGCCTCCCGCGCGGCCCGATCGTCCCCGACCGCTATGGCAGCCGCGACGGCACCGTGCTGGGCGGCGTGTAGGGCTTCCGGCAGCGCGGTCTCGCCGCATAGCCCCACCAGCGCCTCCACCAGGGCGCCGGCGAGCTCGTTCGCGCCAGCGGCGGCCAACGCGCGGTGGAACGCGCCCTCGTCGGTCCCAGTGACCGGGAGCGCCGCGCGCCGCCGTGCAGCCGCCGCGGCTAGCTGAGGCTCGACGAGCTCGCGCAGCTCGAGGGCCTGAACGGCCAGCTCCCCGCCGCTTCCGGCCGCGGAGAACAGGAGGGCGAGCTGCCGCGAGAGGTCGGGCCGGCGCACGACGATCCCGGAGCCGTGTCTCACCTCGACGAGCCCCAGTAGCTCCAGCCGCGCGATCGCCGCGCGCAGGGTCGACCGCGACACGCCTAGCCTCTCCGCGAAGGCCCGCTCCGGGGGCAGGCGGGTGCCCTCCGGCGCCGAGGTCACGAAGGCGACGACCGCGTCCCACGCCTGGTCAGCAGCGGTGGGTCTGGGAGTCGCGCCGCGGGTGGACGCGGGAGAGATTGGTCCGACCACCTGCACAGTGTAGCCGACGCGCTCGACGTCTGGCGAGCCTCACTTGGAGAGGCCGCTGCCGGGCTGGGCGGGGGGATCCGCCGACGTCACGAGGAGGCTGCATATGCGCTCTTGGGGGTGTCAGGAGGCGATCAGCTAGCCAGTCGTGCCATACTGGATATGTGCTTGCCGCCTATGCGGATTGATAATTCGCTTTCTCAAATGCTGGGAAGCCGCGTGGCTCGCACCGCCACGCCAGCGCCAGGCCTGGCGCCACTTGCCGGACGACCCGAGATGGCGCCGGTGAACCTGCCCTCATCCAGCCGCCCTACCATGGGGTCGATCGCGTACGGGGGGCCAGGCTGAGGGGTCGGAAGAGGAGGCGTATGACGAGCTCGCCCATGCCTGCCTTCACCCTGCAAGCCGTCAGGGAACGGGTGCGGGAGCTGCGGGACATCGTCGGTGGGGCGCTGCAGCGCTTCGCCGACGACATCGAGCGCGACCGCCAGACCCTCGAGCGGCACCTGGACGTGCCCCGTTGGCTCTGGGTGCCGCACGAGAGCGGCACCGAGCTGGCGCCGCTCGTGCCCCACGGCAAGCGCTGGGCCGCGGACGTCGCACGCCGCTGCCGGTTCGGCCTCGCGCGCGTGCCTACGCCGTACCTCCTGACGCCGGAGCGGGTCACAGCGATCACCTGGGACGTCGCGCTCGCGATGATCGAGGACCTGCCGGAGCCCGACTACGTCGTGACGGACAAGCGCGGCTACGCGCTCCTGACGACGAGCGAGTGGCGCTTGGCCCTCAGCGCGCTGGACCTCGAGGAGGCGGCTACGCTCACCGAGGCGGCCTCGGGCAGCGTCCTGCTCCGGAAGCCTCCCGGTGCCGCGGCCTGAGCCTCTCGAGGGGATGCCGAGGACGGTGAACGCGGCGTCCATCGCGGTCGACGGCGGAGAACATAACTCCACTTATGTTCAGCAAGGACTGGGGGAGAGGTCGTGCTCGACCCCTCGCGCGCCTCACCGCGGACTCGCCCCGGAACGCTAGGTTCCTGGTGACTCGTAACCGCCGCGCCTCACTGGCCCACCGAGGAGACCCGCCACTCCGGGCGGTGCGGTGACCATGGCGCCTAGCCGCGAGACCCGGGGGCGTCGCGATGTAGTAACATCGCTACGTTGGAGGGGTCGCCGTGGCGAGGCGGATCTCGAGCCGCGAGTTCAACCAGAACGTCACCGCGGCCAAGCGCGCGGCCGCCGAGGGGCCGGTGGTCATCACCGACCGCGGCCGGCCGGCGTTCGTGCTGATGTCGATCGACCACTACCGGCGCTTGTCGGGCGAGCGGCCGAGCATCGTGGAGCTCCTCGCCATGTCCGAGGATGTCGAGTTCGAGCCGGCTCGCCTATCCCCCTGCGAGCTGCGGGTGCCGGACCTCAGCTAGGTGTACCTCCTCGACACGAACGTGGTCTCCGAGCTGCGCAAGGCCGGGACGGGCCGCGCCGACCCGAACGTGACCAGATGGGCGACGTCGGTCGATCCCACGCTCATGTACCTCTCCGTCATCACCGTCCTGGAGATCGAGGTGGGGGTCCTGCGCGCTGAAAGGCGGGACGGCGTCCAGGGGAGGCTCCTCAGGGAATGGCTGGAGCGACAGGTCCTCCCCGCCTTCGCGGGCCGCGTCCTGCCCATAGACACGGCGGTCGCCAGGCGCTGCCTGAGGATGCTCGTGCCCAACCCGAAGGCCGACAGGGACGCCCTCATCGCCGCCACCGCCGCAGTGCACGCCCTGACGGTCGTCACGCGCAACACCGCCGACTTCCGAGCGACCGGCGTGAGTCTGCTCGACCCCTGGACGTACGACCCGTGAGGCGCGCCCGCGCGGGCGCGCGGTCAGATCTCCCCCAACCCCAACGACACCTGGCCGACACCGAACAAGCGCACCAGGTCGCGGACGCCTAGCTCCACCAGCCGCGGCGACGGACCGCCGTGCACCACGGAGAAACCGTACTGCATCCCCAAGAGGCGCAGGTAGGCGCCGCTGAACCACTGGTCGGCGCTGGCGGCCACCGGGTTCATCATGCGCTCCTCCTCGAGGAGCAGCCTCGCTCGAGCTCAGACGCCACGGACGCCTTCTTGGCGTCGAGACGCTGCCGGTCCTCGCTCGCGAAAGCTGCCGCCATCGCGTCGTGAGCGTCCCGGTACGCCCTCACCGCCAACCCGGAGACGCGCCACCAGGGCCGTATCGCCTCCCTGCCCCGCGGCCCGGCGAACCGCGCCCCGTCCTAGCCCATGCTCGCTTCTAGCCCATGCGCGGCACGAACGCAGCCGACGTGAGGTACCCCAGCCGGCGCGAACAGCGGGGCGCGGACACCCCGGTCGACAGCGCCCGGTCCGCCCGCTGTTACGTTCTCGGCCCTGGCCGGCGTTATGTTCTCGGCATGGGCCGGCCGCCTTCCGACGTGACCGCGGCGCCGCGGTGCGCGGCATGAGCGCGGGCATCACGCGCTGGACGCCCGCCGAGGAGCTCGCGCGGGTCGACAGGCTGATCGGCTCCAGCGAGGCCGAGCGCCGCCGGTTCGCGGCGAAGGCCGTCAGCGAGCGCGACCACGAGGCCCTGTGGCTCGTCACCCGCGCGTACCTGGAGGCCCAACAACGCGCCGCCAACACGGTCGCCTCGTACCGCAAGGGCGTGATGCTGCTGCTCGAGGCGTGGCGCGGCGTCGACCTGCTGAGGCCGACGAGGGCCGACGCGGAGGCGTACGTGAGGCGCCTGCGCGACCCCAAGCGCGAGGCCGACCCCGAGGACCGCGCCGCGGAGGCCCGGCGGCGCCTCGGCAAGCGGCCCGTGAGGCCCCTCTCCCCCGCCTCGGTCCGGCAGCGCGTGGCCGCGGCCAGGGCCTTCTACGAGGCCCTGCGCTGGACCGGCGTCACGACGGCGGACCCGTTCGCCGAGGTCGCCCTGCCGAAGCTGCCGGAGAAGCCGGTCGAGCGCGCGCGGTCTAAGGCCTACACGCTAGAGGAGCTCGAGTGGATGGCCAGCGTCTGCCGCGACTGGGACGACCGGCTGATCCTGCTGCTCGGCGCGCACGCCGGCCTGCGGGTCAGCGAGATGCTGGCGCTGACCTGGGACGACGTCGACCTCCGCGCCGGCCGCCTGACCGTGCGCTTCGGCAAGGGCGGCAAGACCGCCAGCGTGACGATGAGCGAGGAGCTGAGGCGCAACCTCGTCGCCAGGTCCCAGGACGTCCCGCCGCGGCGGGCGGGAGAGCCCGCCCCGTTCGTGCTCTCGACCCGCTCGCGCTCGCGGGTCTACACGCGCCTGGCGGAGCTCTGGGAGCTCGCGTTCACCGCGCGCGGCCTGCCCCCGGAGCCGTTCCGGAAGGGCGTGCACGGCCTGCGGCACTTCGCGGGCGTGTACTACGCCAGCCAGACCAGCGACCTGCGCAAGGTGCGCGACCACCTGCGGCACGCCAGCATGAGCACCACCGAGGTGTACATGGCCGCGGCCTCCGACACCGACGAGGTCCGGAGCTGGAGCATCGGCCTCGACGCCGACTGAGCGCTCGCGGCCGCTGCGGAGCGCCCCGAGACGTGGAGACGTGGATGCTGCGTAGTTCCCAGAGGAGCTCGGTCTCGAGCTAGGGCCGGGTCCGTCCCGCCGGACCCGAGGGCGACGTTAGTATCGGCCGATGGGCAGACCCGCCCCCATCCTCGCCGGCGTCGAGGACCGCGGCTGGCAGCACTGCGAGACGACCGCGCTTGGGGTGCTGCTGCGCCACGAGGGGCTCGACCTCTCCGAGCCGATGGTGTTCGGCCTCGGCGCGGGCCTCTCCTTCGTCTACTGGAACGCGAAGGCCATGCCCGTCCCCTTCCTGGGCGGCCGCGTGCGGCCGTTCGAGCTCACGAGGAACCTCGCCGCCAGGCTGGGCCTGACGCTGCGCGTGTCGGAGACGAGCTCGCCGGCGAAGGCCTGGCGCGACGTCGCCGAGCAGATCGACGCCGGGAGGCCGGTCGGCCTGCAGCTCGACTCGTTCCACCTCGAGTACTTCGGCACCAAGGTGCACTTCGGCGGGCACGTCGTAGCCATGTACGGCTACGACGAGCGCTTCGCCTACCTGATCGACACCGGGCAGCAGGGCGGGGCCGTGCGCACGAGCCTGGAGAGCCTGGCCCGCGCCCGCGCCGAGAGGGGCCCCATGACGGCGCGGCACCGCTCCTTCACGCTCGAGCTGCCGGCAGGTCGCGTGAGCTGGGAGGAGCGGCTCCTGGCCGCCTTGAGGTCCTGCGCCGAGGCGTTCCTGGCCGCGCCGATCGCGAACCTCGGCCACCGCGGCATCGCCAAGGCCTCCAGGCTGGTGCGCGGCTGGCTGGAGCGCGCCGCCGACCCGGCCCGCGACCTCCTGCACGCCGCGGCCCTCATGGAGCGCGGCGGCACGGGCGGGGCGCTGTTCCGCAACCTCTACCGGGACTTCCTCGCCGAGTGCGCGACCACCGTAGGCAGGGCCGAGGTGCGGTCCGCCCAGGGGCTCTACGCCACGGCGGCGAGCCTGTGGACCGAGGTGGCCGCGCTGATCGCTCTGGCCGGCGAGTCCTGCGAACGATCCCATCTCGAGCGCGCCGGTGACCTGCTGCGCGAGGCCGCGCGGGTCGAGGATGAGGCCATGCGGCTCCTGGCGCGTCTCTGAGCGCCGGCGCCCGGGTCAGGCAGGCGATATAGACCGGGCCGGAACCCGTCTCCTACGCCCACGCCCGGGACCGGGCTCTCGGCCACATCGACCCGGCATCCGCCCAAGCCGTCCCCGTTCGCGGGCGCGCCGTCCTCAGCCGTCAGTCCGCGCGGGCGAACAGCTCCGCCTGCGGGAAGAGCTCCTCGAACTCGGGATCGAGCCCGAGCTGGTCGTAGTCGTACACCGCGCCCTCCTGGTCGCGGCTGCGCGACCAGCGCGCGTCGGTGTCGCGCTTGCGGCGGTACTCGACGACCCTAACCCTCCGGTTCGCGAGGGGCTCCAGGACGAGCCTCAGGGTCGTGTGCAGCGCCTCCAGGCGCCGCTCCACCACGGCCGTCCGTACGGCGCCAGGCCGCTTCGTCTCGGGCGCGCGTGTCAGGGGCTTCTTCGTCACGGTCGGTCCTTCCGAACGGTCATGCGCGTGCCTGCGCGCCGCCGGCGGGCGGCGGCGGACCGCGCCGACCTCCGGCGCGGCACCCTAGGTTACCCTCATCATCAAAGGGTATGCGACCGCTCGCGGACCCGGCGCCTCGTCAGGGGCCGTCGCCGGACGGGCCGACGGCGGCATCACGGGCAGCGCCGAGCCTCAGTCCTCCTCGTCGTCCCCGAAGTCGATCTCCTCTTCCTCGTCCTCTTCGTCGTCGCCCCAGAGGTCGTCCTCGTCCTCGTCGTCCTCCCAGTCGTCCTCTTCGTCGTCCTCGTCGTCCCAATCGTCGTCTTCGTCGTCCCAGTCGTCCTCGTCGTCCCAGTCGTCCTCGTCATCGAGGTCGGACTCCTCGTCCCACTCGTCCTCGTCGAGCTCGTCCTCGTCGACGTCGTCATCGTCCGCGAAGGGGTCCCGCGCGGCGATCGCGTGGCCCGGGCCGCGGTCGCGACGGGCGACGAGGGTCCGGAGCGCGTCGAGGTCGTTCAGAGCGTGGTCGAGCCGATCCGTCGTCATCTCTACCCTCCTGTCCGGTGCGCGCTGCCAGCGCGTGACCGGCGCCCAGTGCGGGCCTGGGCCGTCGTCCGGCAGCTCCAGCCTAATCGCACGCGCGCGGGCCGTAGTGCGGGCGGCCGCCTTGACAGGGGCCGGCGGGGAGGGCTATCCAGGCGAGGTGAGAACGCGTTCTCAAGTTCGGGTCCCGGCCGGGGCCGCGCGGAGCGCCGGCGGGGCACGGCGGACGGCGGCGCCGCGCGCGTCCAGGACGCTCGCGAGCGTCCTGGCACTGGTCGCCGTGCTCCTCGTGGGCCTCCTCGACGTGCTCCCACGGGCCTCGGCTCAGGGAGCCGGCCAGCCCCTCTCGGTCGTGGCCTCGCTGCACCCGTGGGCGGACCTCGTCAGGCAGGTCGGCGGCGAGCACGTCGACGTCACCACGCTCCTGCCGGCGGGCGCATCCCCACACGCGTTCGAGCCGCTGCCCTCGCAGGCCGCCCTGCTCGGCGGGGCCGACCTGGTCGTGCTGAACGGCGGCCTCGACGTCTGGCTCGAGCGGCTCGTCGCGGCGACCGCGCCGCGAGTGAGGCGGTTCGTCGTCATGGAGCGCGTGCCGTTCGAGCCCGTGCAGGGGCACGAGGAGGACGGTCACGACGGCGAGGGCGCCAACCCCCACGTCTGGCTCGACCCGGAGGTGGCGGCCGCGGCGGTGGCGGCGCTCGCAGAGGAGCTGGCCGCGCTGCGCCCCGCGCTGGCGGAGGAGTTCCGCGCTAACGCCGACGCGGTGCGCGCGGACTTAGCGGCCGTCGCCGCCGAGGTGGAGGCGCTGCTCGCGCCCGTGCGCGAACGGCCGTTCGTGCCCTACCACGACGCCTGGCCGTACTTCGCCAGGCGCTTCGGGCTCGAGGTGGCGGCGACGCTCGAGCCGTTCCCGGGCCGCGAGCCGAGCGCCAGGTACGTGGCCGAGACCGTGGCCGCGATACGGCGCGCCGGCGCGCGGGTGATCTTCGACGAGCGGCAGCTCTCGGGCCGCACCGCACAGGTCGTCGCCGAGTCCGCCGGCGTCGCGGTCGTGATGCTCGACCCCATCGGCGGCGCGCCCGGGCCCGCCACGTACCAGGAGCTGCTCAGGCACAACGCCAGGCTGATCTCCGAGGCCTTGGGGCGTGAGTGACGTGGTGAGCCGGTGCCCGGTCGCGTGGCCCGGCGTTCCGGGCGCGAACCCTGGATTTGATAATGCGAAGCAGACGACACCGCGGCTTCCCGCCCTCGCGTAGCGTGGCGCCGTGGGCATCACCTCGCTGGAGCTGTCGGGCGCGACCCCCGCGCAGCGCGTCGCCCGGCTGCAGGGCCTGGACAAGGAGGCGCTGAGGGCCTACGCCCGAGCCGTGGCCGCGGCGCGGGACGAGCAGGCGCTGTGGGAGCTCGTAGAGGCCCACCTGACGCTGCCCGGCGTGCGCGGCGAGCCCCCCAGCGCGCACACGCTGCGCGCCTACCGGCGGGGCCTGAAGGAGCTCCTCGCGCTCTGGCCCGAGGCCGACCTGCTGAGGCCCAGCCCGGGCGCGGGCCAAGAGTACGCGCGGCGGCTCCTCGAGGGCGACCGCGAGCAGCTCGTAGCGGACGAGCAGCGCGGCAGGCGCGGCCGGAGGGTCAAGCGGGGCCCGCTCTCCCCCGCCACGGTCGCGCTGCGGGTCGCGGCCGGGAGGGCACTCTACGACGCGCTCTACTGGGCCGGCGCCACGACCGTCGACCCGTTCCGCGACGTCGGCAAGCGCGAGATCGCCGCGGGCGCCGAGCCGGCCCTCGCCGCCCGCGCCTACACCGACATGGAGCTGAACGAGCTCCTCGCCGCCGCGCGCGACGCGCACGAGCGCGTGCTCGTGCTCCTGGGGGGGCACGCCGGCCTGCGCGTCGGCGAGATGGTGCGGCTGCGCTGGCAGGACGTCGACCTGCGCGCGGGCACGCTGCGGGTACGACGCCCTGGCGCGCGGACCGACGGCGACGTCGCGGAGGAGGCCGACGAGGTGGCGCTGAGCCCCCGCCTCGCCGCCGAGCTCGCCGCCTACGCGCGCGAGGTCGAGGCCGACCCCGTGGCCCGGCACCGTCCGGAGGTCCTGGAGCTCCGCTCGCAGTACGGCGTCTACAACCGCCTGCGCGCGCTGTGCCGCCGGGCCGACGTCGAGTTCAAGGGCGTCCGGGCCCTGCGCCACGCCGCCGGCGCCAGGCTCTACCGCCAGACGCACGACCTCGCCCTGGTGCAGGAGCACCTCAGGCACCGGGCCAGCGACATGGCGCGCCGCTACGCCCGCGTCGACAGGGAGCGGCTGCGCGGTAGCCTGTCCGAGTGGGAGTGAACCGCCCGGACGACAGCGCCGGCCCGCCTCCCGGCGCGCCAGGCAGCCCGAGCACAGGCAGGCCCGCCGCCCTGCGCGGCGTCTACACGATCGCCCCTACGCCCTTCACGCCGGACGAGCGGCTCGACGAGGAGAGCGTCGCGAGCCTCACGCGCCACCTCGTCTCCGCCGGCGTGGACGGCATCACGTTCCTCGGCTTCCTCGGCGAGGCCCACAAGCTGACCGAGGCCGAGCAGGACGTCGTCGTCACCGTCGCGGTGCAGGCGGCCGGCGGGCGCGTCCCCGTCTTCGCCGGCGCCAGCACGGGCGGCGTGCGGGCGACCGTCGAGCGCGCCCTGCGCCTCGTCGAGCTCGGCGCCGCCGGGCTGATGGTCGCCCCGGCCTCCGCCGAACCGGGTGCGGTCCTGGCCCAGTTCCGCGCGCTGGACGAGGCGCTGGCGGCCAGCGGCGGGCGCGTCCCGTTGATCGTGCACGACTACCCGGCCGCGACCGGCGTCAAGGTCTCGGCCGAGACCCTGGCGCGGCTCCACGACGCGGTGCCGTCGGTGACGACGGTGAAGCTGGAGGACGCCCCCACGGGCCCCAAGCTCAGCGCGCTCAAGCGCCTCGCGCCGGAGCTGTCCGTCCTCGGCGGCCTCGGAGGGCTCTACCTCGTCGAGGAGCTGGGGCGCGGCGCCGACGGCGTGATGACCGGCGTCTCGTACCCGGAGCTGCTCGTCGGCGCGGTGCGCGGGGCGGCCGAGCCGGACCCCGAGCGGCGCCGGCACGCCTGGGCGGAGTACCGGAAGGCCGCCGCGTTCCTCGCGTTCGAGTTCCAACCCGTCGTCGGCCTCGCCGTGCGCAAGGAGGTCTACCGCCGCCGCGGCGCGATCGCGCACGCGACGGTCCGCGCGCCCGGCGCCCAGCTCGACGACGAGCTGGCCCGCGAGCTCACCTCCCAGCTCGAGCACCTGCACGCCGTCCGCCCCGACCTGGCGGCCGTGCCCACGGCCTGACGTGACGAGCCGCGGACTCGAGCGCCTGCACCGCGAGGGCAGGCGCAGCCTCAGCGTCGAGCCCTGGCGCGTGCGCGAGCTCGCCTTCGACCCCGAGCGCCTCGCCGCCCACGAGAGCGTGTTCGCCCTCGGCAACGGCTACCTAGGCGTGCGCGGCGTCCTCGACGAGGGCGCCCCACCCGGCGCGGCGAGCGTGCCCGGCACGTTCCTCAACGGCTTCCACGAGCTCGACCAGATCGTCTACCCGGAGGGCGGGTACGGCCAGGCGCGGGTCAGGCAGACGCTGCTGAACGTCACCGACGCGACGCGCCTGACCGTCCTGGTCGACGGCGAGCCCGTCGGCGTCGGCGAGCGCGCCGAGGGCCACGAGCGGACGCTCGACCTGCGCGCCGGCACCCTCACCCGCACGTTCGTCTGGCGCGGTGCGGGAGGCAAGCGCACGCGCCTTACCTACACCCGCTGCGTCTCGCTGCAGCACGCGCCGCGGATGGCGGTCCGCCTCGAGGTCGAGCCGCTCGACGGACCGGTGCGGCTCGAGGTGACCCACGCCGTCGACGGGCGCGTGCGCAACCAGGTCGAGCGGGGCGACCCGCGCCTCGGCTCGGCGCTCGCCGGGCAGGTGCTGCAGCCGGTGGCGCACGACCACGACGGCTCGGACCGCCTGCTCCTGAGCCAGCGCGCCGACCGCAGCGGGATGCAGCTCGTGTGCGCCGCCGACCACGAGGTGAGGGGCGCCGACTTCGTCGCCACCGCCGCCAGCGAGCCGCTCCTGGCCACCTGGTCGGCGTCGCTCGACGCCGCGGGCCCGGTGACCGTGGACGTGCGCGTCGTCTACCTCGACGCCCGGCTCGCGCCGCCGGCGCAGCTCCTCGACGCCGCCCGCGCCGAGCTCGACGCCTACGCCGCCGGGGGCGGCGTCACCGCCCTGCTGGCGGAGCAGCGGGCGTTCCTCGAGCGCTACTGGGACTCCGCGGACGTCGTCGTCGAGGGGGACGACGCGGTGCAGCAGTCGGTGCGCTTCGGGCTGTTCCACCTCCTGCAGGGCGCCGGGCGGGACGGGCGCACGAACATCGCCGCCAAGGGCCTCACCGGTGAGGGCTACGAGGGCCACACGTTCTGGGACAGCGAGGTCTACGTCGTCCCGGTCTTCTCCCGCGTGTGGCCCGAGCTGGCGAGGTCGCTGCTCCTCTACCGCATCGGGATGCTGCCGGCGGCCGTGGCGCGGGCGCGGGAGCTCCACCGCGTGGGCGCCCTCTACCCCTGGCGCACGATCGCGGGGCCCGAGGCGTCGGCCTACTTCCCCGCCGGCACCGCGCAGGTGCACATCGACGGCGACATCGTCCTGGCGCTGAGGCGCTACGTCGAGGCCACCGGCGACGTCGAGCTGCTCTGGGAGGGCGGCGCCGACGTCGTGTTCGAGTGCGCCCGCTTCTACGCCGGCTACGGCTCCGTGGGCCTCGACGGCCGCTTCCACCTCCACACCGTGACCGGGCCCGACGAGTACACGGCGCTGATCGACGACAACCACTACACGAACAAGCTCGTGCGCGAGACGTTCCTCTACGCCGCCGAGCTGGCCGGCGAGCTGGCGCTGCTCGACCCCGACCGCTTCGCCGGCGTGAAGGCCCGCACCGGCGTCACCGACGAGGAGGTCGCGCGCTGGTTCGAGCTCGCTCCGCTGGTGCACCTCCCCGTCGACGACAGGCTCGGGGTGACGAAGCAGGACGCGAGCTTCCTCTCGAAGCCCGAGTGGCCGTGGGACGAGGTGCCGCAGGACCGCTACCCGCTGCTGCTCAACTACCACTACCTCGACATCTACCGGCACCAGGTCCTCAAGCAGGCCGACGTGCTCCTGGCCCACACGCTCCTGCCGCACGACGTGCCGCGCTGGCAGCTGAGGCGCGACGTCGCCTACTACGCCCCCCGCACCACGCACGACTCGTCGCTGTCGGCCTGCACGCACGCGATCGCGTTCGCCGAGCTCGGCGACCTCGAGACGGCCGCGCGCTTCTTCGACGCCACGGCGCGCATCGACCTCGACGACACGCACGGCAACGCCGACCACGGCGTCCACGTCGCCGCGATGGGCGGCACGTACCTCGGCCTCGTGGACGGCTTCGCCGGGCTCAAGGTCGAGGGCGGCAGGATGTCCCTGCGGCCGCGGCTGCCGGCGCGCTGGTCGCGCCTGGCGTTCCGCCTGAACTGGCGGGGAGCGCGCGTTCTGGTCGACGTCACACGCGCCACGACCACCTACCGCCACCTGGCAGGCGGACCCCTCGAGCTCCTGCACCGCGGCCGGCTCGTGGCCCTCGCTCCCGGCGAGACCGTCACGCTCCCGACGGGACCCGAGCTGCGGGGCGTCGTCTTCGACCTCGACGGCGTCATCACCGACACGGCGGAGCTCCACTACGAGGCCTGGCAGGAGCTGGCCGACCACCTGGGCGTGCCGTTCGACAGGCAACGCAACGAGGCGCTGAAGGGCGTGGACAGGATGCGCTCGCTGCAGCTCATACTCGAGGGCTCGGGCCTGGTGCTGACCGAGGCGGAGCTCCATGAGCTCGCCGAGAGGAAGAACCGCCGCTACGTCGAGCTGCTCGGCCGCCTCGGCCCGTCCGACGTGCTGCCCGGCGTGCGCGAGCTGTTAGGCGAGCTCGAGGCCGCAGGCGTGGCCGTCGCGCTGGGGTCGGCGAGCCGCAACGCCCCCACCGTCCTCTCCCGCCTCGGGCTCGCGGGCCGCTTCGCCGCCGTCGTCGACCCGGCGCTGGTGTTCCGCGGCAAGCCCGAGCCCGAGACGTTCGAGCGGGCGGCGCACGCGCTCGGCCTGCTCACCGACGAGTGCGTGGGCGTCGAGGACGCCGCCGCCGGCGTCGAGGCGGTGGTGGGCGCCGGCATGGCCGCCGTCGGGGTGGGCTCCGAGGCCACGGTCGGGGCGGCACACCTCGTCGTCCCCGACGCTTCCTCGCTCACGCTCGCGAGGCTGCGCGAGGCCCACGCCCGCGCGTTCCCGCGCTGAGCCCGCCGGCGCCGCCGGAGGCAGGCGGCGTCCCGCGCCGCGTGAGCCTCGGGTGGGCCTCGCATGTGAGCCCAGGTCACGAATACTTCCATTTGCAACTATCCGACGGTTGCAATACCCTGGCGATCATGGCCCCACCCGCCTCCTCGAACTCCGCCTCCGAGCGCGAGGCCGCGCTGCAGCTCCTGGCCAGCATCCAGCGCGCCCGCCGCGCCCTGATCGCCTACGGCGAGCGCTGCGCCGACAGGCTCGGGCTCACGTTCCCCGAGCTGCTCGTCCTGAACGAGTTGGTCCACACCGCCCACCCGACGGTGGTCAGCCGCTCCACCGGCATCCCGCCCTCGACGATCAGCCGCCTGCTCCGCTCGCTCGAGGACCGCGGCCTCGTCGAGAGGGCCGTCGACGCGAAGGACCTCCGGCGCTTCCGCGTCTCCCTGACCCGCACCGGCAAGCGCGTCGTTGCCCGCAGCCGCGACTGCCTGGCCGCCACGCTGCAGCCGAAGATCGCCCACCTGGGCGGGGAGCGGGTGGCCGAGCTCTTCGGCGCCCTCGCCGTGCTGGAGGCCGAGGAGGCATGACGCGGACGGAGAGCTCGCCCCGCAGCCGCTGGCGGCTGTGGGCCCTCGTCGCCGCCGCGGCGGTGGTCGTCGTCGGGACCGTGGTCGCCGTCTCGGCCGCGCGGTCGCGGCGCCCCGAGGCCGTCGCCTACTCGGCGTTCCTGCAGCAGCTCGGCGCCGGCAACGTGGCCAGCGTCACGGCCCGCGAGCGCACGCTCACGGTGAGCCTCGCCGAGCCCGCCACGCTGCCGACGGTGAAGGGAGCTGAGCGCGAGCTCGTGACCTTCACGACCACCCTGCCGGAGTTCGCGCTGCCCCAGGTAGGTGCGCTCCTGGCCGAGCACGGCGTGCTGGTGAGCGCGCTGCCGGAGGACGCCGGCCGCGACCCGCTGCTGACCTTCCTGCTCCAGCTCGTCCCCGCCCTGCTGCTGATCGGCGGAGGGGTCCTGTTGGTCAGGCGACTGAGCGGGCACCTCGGCTTCGCGATCGGCAAGAGCGACCCGAAGCGCTTGGACGGCGGCGCCCTGAACGTCACCTTCGCCGACGTCGCGGGCATCGACGAGGCGAAAGCGGAGCTCGAGGAGGTCGTCGACTTCCTCAAGAACCCGCACAAGTACCGGCGCCTGGGCGGCTCCGCGCCCAAGGGCGTGCTGCTCGTCGGCCAGCCCGGCACGGGCAAGACGCTCCTCGCCAAGGCCGTGGCGGGCGAGGCCGGCGTGCCGTTCTTCAGCATGAACGCCTCCGAGTTCGTCGAGATGATCGTGGGCGTGGGCGCGAGCCGCGCGCGCGACCTGTTCAGGAAGGCGCGCGAGGCCGCCCCGGCGATCGTGTTCATCGACGAGCTCGACGCGATCGGTCGCGCCCGCGGCGCAGGCAGCCTCTCCGGCGCGAACGCCGAGCAGGAGCAGGCGCTGAACCAGATCCTCACCGAGATGGACGGCTTCTCCTCCAGCGAGGGCGTGATCGTGATCGGCGCGACGAACCGGCCCGACGTCCTCGACCCGGCCCTGCTCCGCCCCGGCCGCTTCGACAGGCGCGTCACCGTACAGCCACCCGACAAGGCCGGCCGTCTGGCTGTGCTGAGGGTCCACACCCGCGGCGTGCCGCTGGCCGAGGACGTCGACCTCGAGGCCCTCGCCGCGAAGACGCCGGGCCTCGTGGGAGCCGAGCTCAGGAACCTCGTGAACGAGGCCGCGCTGGCGGCGGCGCGGCGGGACGCCAAGGCCGTCGCCCGCCGCGACTTCGAGGAGGCGCTGGAGAAGCTAGTGCTGGGGCCGAAGCGCCCGCTGGTCCTCGGCCGGAGCGACCGCGAGCGGGTCGCCTACCACGAGGCCGGCCACGCCGTCGTAGGGCTGCTCCTCCCGGACGCCGACCCGGTGACGCGCGTGACGATCACCCCGCGCGGGCACTCGCTGGGCGTCACCTACCAGGCCCCGGAGGACGACCGCTACAACTACTCCGAGGCGTACGTGCGGGCGCGCATCGTGGGCCTGCTCGGCGGCCGGGCGGCCGAGGAGCTCGTCTACGGCGACAGGACGACGGGCGCGGAGAACGACCTCGAGCAGGTGACCCGCCTGGCCCGCATGATGGTCACGCGCTGGGGCATGAGCGAAGGGGTCGGCCCGCTCTCCCTCGCGTCGCGCGAGGACCCGTACCTCGGCGGCAACGCCGCCGCGCCGGCGGCCGGCCCCCTCAGCGAGGAGATGGCCCGGCTCGTCGACGCCGAGGTCAGGCGCATCGTCGACGAGTGCTACCGGCAGGCGAAGGAGCTGCTCACCGCGCACCGCGCCCGGCTCGACGCGCTGGCCGAGGCGCTGCTCGAGCGCGAGTCGCTCGACGCGGCCGAGGTCCGGGCGGTCGTCGGCCTCGAGCGGGAGCGCGAGTCCACGCTGGCGGCCTGAGCCGCCGGCCTGGCCCGGCGGGCGGCGCTGCGACCCAGGGTCGCGCCGCCCGCCCGCGCCTGAGCGGACCGCCGCTGCTCGGCAGCGGCCACCGCCGTGCTGTACGCCCTCCGCGTCGCGCCCCTTGTGCTCATACCGACCGGTACGTATCATCCATGCGTGAGCGACCAGCCCCGACCGAGCGCAGCCGAGCGGCTGCTCGACACGGCCGCCCGGCTCTTCTACGCCCGCGGGGTGTCGAACGTGGGGATCAACGAGATCATCGCGCGCGCCGGCGTCGCGCGCATGACCCTCTACCACCACTTCCCTTCGAAGGAGGCGCTGGTCAAGGCGGTGCTGGAACGCCGCCTGGCCGAGCGCGACGAGTGGCTGGCCCAGGCGCACGGGATGGCGGACGAGCCCCTGGGGCGCATGCTGGCGGTGTTCGACCTCTTCATCGAGTGGGCCGAGACGCCCGACTTCCGCGGCAGCCCCCTGGTGACGGCGACGTTCGAGCTGGGCGGTCAGCTCAACGCCGCGCGACCCTACGCCCAGGCCCACGCCAAGAACGTCGAGGAGTACTTCCGTCGCCAGGCGCAGGAGGCGGGCCTGCGCGACCCCGCCGGCCTGGCCGTGCAGCTCACGATGCTGCTCGAGGGCGCCAGCGTCTACGTGGTCGTGACGGGTGACACGAAGGCCGCCGAGCTCGCGAAGAGCGCGGCGGCCTCGTTGATCGCTGGCGCGGCCGACGACTGATAGATAGAAAGGTCTAGCTAGGTCGCGGACGTCGGGCGCCGCGCCGCGCTCAGGCGGCGACCGGCTCCCCGACCTTCACGAGCTCGACGACGGCGTGGAACCGGACCTCCTCGGCCACGAGGAGACCACCCGCCTCGAGGACCTGGTTCCACTTGAGACCCCACTTCGTGCGGTCGACCTTGCCCTGCAGGTCCGCCGCGAAGCGCTCGTTGCCCCACGGGTCCTTGATCGGGCCGGCGATCTCGCCGCGGAGCGTGACCGGGTGCGTCACGCCCCGCATCGTGAGCTGGCCGTCGACCACGTACTCGTCGCCCTCGCGGCGGAACGAGGTGGCCTCGAAGACGATCTGCGGGTGGTTGGCGACGTCGAAGAAGTCCGGCGAGCGCAGGTGGTTGTCGCGGTCGGCCACGCCGGTGTCGATCGACGAGGCGTCGACGACGACCTTGGTCGAGACGGGCTCGCCGTTCTCGTTCACCTCGGCGGTCACGTCGAACTTGTGGAAGCGGCCCTTGACGGTGGCCAGGCCCATGTGGCGGACGGCGAACTCGATGCTGCTGTGCGTGGTGTCGAGCTTCAGGCTCATGCTCACTCTCCAGGTTCCTGTGGCTGTTCGGGGATGGGCCCGCGGCGGGGCCCGAACCGAGACCCACGCACCATTACATAAAGCGCTTTGGAAAGTCAAGCGACCTGCGGCGGCAGGCCGCTCATGCTAACCTGCCGGCGTGAGCGAGGAGTTCTGCCCCGTCCACGCCTCGATCGACCTGCTGCAGGGGAAGTGGGTGCTGCACATCATCCGCGCCCTGCTGGCCGGCCCGCGGGGGTTCAACGCGATCGCGCGCGAGGTGGGCGGCGTGAACACGGCCACGCTGGCGCAGCGGCTCGAGAAGCTCGAGCAGCTCGGCGTCGTCAGCAAGGTGGTGGAGTCGACGATGCCTCCGCGCACCCGCTACGAGCTCACGCAGGCGGGCTACGAGCTGCAGGACGTGATCGACTCGATCGCCGCCTGGGGCCGCAAGCACATCAGGCAGGACGAGACCGGCCACGACATCGAGGTCGTGGCCGGCTGAGCTGCTCTGTCGTCACGCCGCCCGTGGCGGCGCGAGCGTCACTTCTCTACGCGCTCCCTGAGGCCCTTGCCCGCGCGGAAGGCGGCGTAGGTCTTGGCCGGGATCGTGATCGGCTTGCCCGTGCCGGGGTTCACGCCCTTGCGAGCGTTGCGGCGGCGCGTCTCGAACGTGCCGAAGCCCGTGATCTGGACCTTGCGGCCGGCGTCGAGCTCGACGGCGATGATGCCTTCTCCGGGAGCGGTGGAGAAGATCGCGTTGACGACCTCGTAGGCCTTGGCCTCCGAGAGCCCAGTCTTCTTGGCGAGCTTCGCGGCAAGTTCGGTTTTGTTCATGGCCAACGTTCTAACACGTCACCATCGCGGCCACCAAGGGGATCTCACATCCGGACGCGTCGGTGACGGGCGGCTGGCGCGACTCTCAGATGAACTCCCAGACGTACCTGTCGGCGGCCTCCTCGAGCGCCTCGGGCACCAGGGCGTAGTCGCCCCTGTTGCCGCCGAGGACGCCGGCCGCCTTCAGCTCGCCGAGCACGCGCGTGGCGGTGACCCGCGCGCAGCCGGCCATCAGCGCGACGTCGTCGTGGGTGAGGTTGAAGGGCAGGTGGCGCCACCTCCCGGCCGCCCGCCCCTCGGCGCCCTCGACGGGTTCGCCCAGCCGCTCGGCCAGGCGCGCGAGGATGCGGCAGATGCGGGCGCCCATGGGCAGGCCGAGGTCGTCGGCGAGCTGGCGGCTCCGCACCATCTGGCGCACGAGCGCCGAGACCAGCTCCTGGCGCGGTCCTCGCTGCTCGAGCGTCGTCGGCAGGTCCACCAGGGCCACGACGGCGCCACGCTCGGCGGCGTGCACCGACTCGGCGTGCGGCCTGCCCTCCAGGGCGGCGGTGCCGACGACGTCGCCACGGCCCACGATGTCGACGAGGCGGCTGCGGCCCTGCGCGTCGACGGTGACGCGCAGGACGCCGTCGACGACCAGGTACGGCGCGTGCGCCGGGTCGCCCTCGCCGTAGAGGAGCTCGCCGGGTCCGAGGCTCAGCTCGGCCAGCACGGCGATGCCGCCGGCCTGGGGCGCCTCGGCGGCCGGGGCCGAGGCGCCGGCGCGGCGGTGGGTGCCGGGCCTGGGCGGGCGCGCGGTCCGGGAGGTGATCACGCCGGCAGCCTCCCGACGAGGCTCGAGAGGTCCACGGGCACGTCGGCCAGCACGAGCTCCCTGGCGGCGTCGACCTGTCCCCAGGTGTTCCACAGGAGCACCCCGACGACGCGGTCTCCTTCCAGGTAGTACACGACTCCCTCCTCGTAGGGGCGCCGCCAGTCCTCGACCGTCTCGAGACGGGCGTCCAGGCGGCCGACGGCCTCGTAGCCGTCGGCGAACAGGTCGGAGTAGAAGAACGGCAGGTGCTCGTACGGCGCGGGCTCCTCGCCGCGCGCGGCCGCCACCATCTGGCGCCCCGCGTGCGCGCCCATGGTCACGGCGGCGTCCTCGTGCTCGATGCGCGAGCGTCCGAGGGGGCGCGGCCACGGGAAGGACGCGACGTCGCCGGCCGCGAAGACCCCCGGTACGGGTCGCCCCTCCGCGTCCAGGACGCGCAGCGCGCGGTCCACCTGCACGCCGTCCGCGACCGCCAGGCCGGCGGCCCGAGCGAGCTCGACGTTCGGCTCGACGCCCACGCCCAGCGCCACGAGGTCGTACTCCGCCTCGTGGGCGTCGGTGAGGCGCACCTTGACGCAGGCGCCGGCGGGCGCCCAGGACTCGACCCGCGCCCCGGCGTGGACGGCCACGCCGCGGGAGCGGTAGCGCTCGTTCAGCGCCGCGGCCAGCCCCGCCGGGAACCGGCCCGCGCCGATCCCCGCCTCGGGGAAGGCCATGTGCACCTCGGTGCCGACCTGGGAGAGCCCCGCGGCCAGCTCGGCGCCCACGAAGCCGCCGCCCACGACGAGCGCGCGCCGGCCCTCGCCCGAGCGCGCACGGGCGACGCGGTAGTCGGCCAGGGTCCGGAACGCGACCACGGGCCCGGCGGCCGGCATCCCGGGCAGCGTCCGCGCCCGGGCGCCGGTGGCGATGAGGAGCTGGTCGTACTCGAGGACCTCTCCCCCGTCGAGCTCGAGGCGGCGGGCGGCGGCGTCGAGCGCCGTGGCGACGCGGCCGGTGAGGACATGCACGCCGCGCTCGGCGGTGCCGAGGAGGGCCTTAGCCACGTCGCCGCCGGTCCAGAGCGCCTTCGACAGGTGCGGCCTGCGGTAGGGCCCCTCGGCCTCGGCGGTCACCAGCGTGACCGACCCCTCCGGGTCGCCCTGCCTGATGGCCTTGGCGGCCGCGTCCGCCGCCATCCCGCCCCCCACCAACACGTAACGGTTCGCCATGCTCGCGCTCCTCGACCGAGGGTACCATCGACATGGCACTTATGTAAGCCCTTTATGTCAAAAGCCGGGAGAACGGCGACTGGGACGCCGTTGGCCGCGGCCTCCAGGCCTTCGTCGTGGCCCGCCTGACCCTGGGGCGTGCGTCCTATCGCCGCGCCGCGGCGAGCCGTCCCGAGCGGACCCGCCGGCGCGCTCGCGGGGCGCGCCTCAGCGCAGCTCGCCGGTCACGTAGGCCTGGAGCTGCTCGATGAGGAACTCCTGCTCCGACATCACGGCCTTCACCACGTCTCCGATCGAGACGAGGCCGACCAGGCGCCCGTCCTCCACGACGGGGAGGTGGCGGATGCGGTGGTCCGTCATCAGGCGCATGCAGTCGGCCACCGTCTGGTCGGGCGAGACGGTGACGACGCGGCTCGTCATGATCGCGCTGACCCTCAGCTCACGCGACGCGTGCCCGTGGAGGATCACCTTGCGGGCGTAGTCGCGCTCGGAGAACACGCCGACGACCGCGCCGGCGGCGTCGACGACGACGAGGGCCCCGACGTCGTGCTCGGCCATGACCTCCAGGGCCCTGAACACGGTGTCGTCTGGCGAGATCGTGTAGACGGTCGTGCCCTTGTCTTGGAGGACCTGCCGCACCGTACGCCGAACCTGCATCCGTCCCACCTCCTCGCTGACGATGACCGCATCATAGGCGCTCGCGGTGATCGAGGCGAACCTGCCCGCGTGCCGCGGCCCCGTCCAGGACGCCCGGGCCCGTCCTCACACCGTGCCGCCGGCCGCGCGGCGCCCGGCCGCGGCGGGGGTAGGATGCCGGCGTGAGCGGCCGTCCCCACGACGAAGGGCCGGGCGCGGCTCCCGTCTACCCCGCGCGCTCGCACGCCCCGCGCGACCTGCGCACCGCCGAGGAGCTGCGGGGGCGCGGCTACCCCGTGCCGCCACGCGCCGCGGGCTGGGTCGGCGAAGGCGGGGCCTTGAGCCCGCTGTACAGCACCACCGAGGCCAGGCGGATACGCGGCGACATGTGGCTGCGGCCGCGCCCCGCGCCGGCGGGCGCGACCGCCGCCGGCCGGGCGGCGAAGCTGGCGACGGCCGCCGGCCTGGCCGCGACGCGGCAGTTGAGGAGCCACATGCCCCTGCCGCCGGGTCGCTACCGTCGACCCTCGCTGACGCGCGACCCGCGGCGCTGGCTGCAGGAGCTCTTCCGCGAGGGGTTCGCGGTGATCGACGTCGAGACGACCGGGCTCGGGCGCCGCGACGAGGTCGTCGAGGTCGCGGCCGTCGCCGTCGACGGCACCGTCCTCTTCGAGAGCCTGGTCCGGCCGAAGCGTGGCTACGTGCCGGCGGAGGCCACGCGGGTCCACGGGCTCACCTGGGAGGACGTCGCCGACGCCCCGCCGTGGCCCGAGGTCGCCGACGCCCTCGCCGACGCCCTGTCGGGCCTGCGCGTGCTCGCCTGGAACGCCGCCTTCGACCAGCGCCTGGCGGCGCAGTCGAGCCGCGCCTGGGCCGTCGAGCACCCGCTCCCAGGCTTCGAGTGCGCGATGCGCGCCTACGCGGCCTGCCGCGGGCTCGCCACGGGGGGCATGCGCCTGGCGCGGGCCGCGGCGATCGAGGGCGTGCTGGTGGGCGAGCAGGCTCACCGCAGCGCCGGCGACGCCGCGCTGACCGTCGCCGTGCTGCGGGCCCTCCACGTCAGGCAGGCCCAGGCCGCCTGAGGCCCGGGCCGTGAGGAAGATCGTCCACGTCGACATGGACGCGTTCTACGCGTCGGTCGAGCAGCGCGACAGGCCCGAGCTGCGCGGCCTCCCCGTGGCCGTGGGCGGCACGGGCCCACGGGCGGTGGTGGCCGCGGCGAGCTACGAGGCGCGCGCCTACGGCGTGCGCTCGGCCATGCCGATGGCCAGGGCCCTGCGCCTGTGCCCCGAGCTCGTCGTGGTCAGGCCGCGCTTCGACGTCTACCGCGAGGTCTCGGCGCAGGTCCGCGCCGTCTTCCGCCGCTACACCGACCTCGTGGAGCCGCTGGCGCTTGACGAGGCCTACCTCGACGTCACCGAGCCGAAGCTGGGGCCTCCCTCGGCCACGCTGATCGCCAAGGCGATCAAGGAGGAGATCCGCCGCGAGACGGGCCTCACGGCCTCGGCGGGCGTGGCGAGCGGCAAGTTCCTCGCCAAGCTCGCGAGCGGCATGGACAAGCCCGACGGCCTCACGGTGATACGCCCCGAGGAGGCGGACCGCGTCTTGCTGTCGCTGCCGGTCGAGGAGTTCTACGGCGTGGGCCCGCGCACCGCGGCGAAGCTGAGGGCCATGGGCCTCCGTACCGGCGCCGACCTGCGCGCCGCCGGCCGGGAGCGGCTCGTCGCCGAGCTGGGAAAGCTCGGGTCTTTCCTCTTCGACATCGCCAGCGGCGTCGACGACAGGCCCGTCGTGCCGGACCAGCCGCGCAAGTCGCTCGGCGCCGAGACGACCTTCGACGTCGACGTCGCCGACGACGCCCGTCTCGAAGCGGTCCTGGTGCGCCTGTGCGAGGAGGTCCACCGCGCGATGGAGCACCGCGGCCTCGCGGCGCGCAGGGTGACGGTGAAGCTCCGCTTCGACGACTTCAGGACGATCACGCGCAGCCACACCGAGGTGGGACCGTTCTGGCAGGAGGAGGCCCTGCTGGCGCTGGCGCGCCGCCTGGCGTTCGAGACGGACAGGCCGCGGCGGCCGGTCCGGCTGCTGGGCGTGAGCGTCGCGGAGCTGACGGAGCGCGGCGGCGTGGCCGTGCAGCCGCGCCTCGAGTTCGGCTAGCCGCGCGGCGCCGCGGTCGGCTCGGGGTCGCTGGCCAGGGCGCGGCGCAGCTCGACCTCGTCGGTGAGGTCGAGGCGCAGCGGCGTGATCGAGACGTAGCCGTTCTCCACGGCCCAGCGGTCGGTGCCCTCCTCGACCCGGTCGCGCGGCTCCTCTGCGAACCAGTAGTGCTTCCGGCCCAGCGGGTCCTCGCCGGGGATCACGAAGCCCTCGTAGTGCCTAACCGACTGCCTGGTCCACATCACGCCCTTGGGCTCGTCGGGGAAGTTCACGTTGAGGAGCAGCGGCCCGGGGCTGCCATTCACGCGCTCGATGACCTGCCTGATGTAGGGCGCGAACCTGTCGTAGTCGGGCGGCTCGTCGCTGTAGCGGGCGCTGAAGGCGATGGCCCTGATGCCGAGGAACGCCGCCTGCTTGGCCGCGGCGACGGTGCCGGAGTGCCAGATGTTGTGGCCGAGGTTATGGCCCAGGTTTATGCCGGTCAGGACGAGGTCGACCTGCTCCCAGTGGTGCGTGCCCAGGGCCACGCAGTCGGCGGGCGTGCCGTCGACCCGGTAGCCCTCGAGCCCGTCCTCGAGCGGCGTCTTCGTGTAGTGGAGCGGCCGCCTCACGGTGATCGCGTGGCTCATGGCCGACTGCTCCACGTCGGGGGCGACGACCCTCACCTGACCGAACTCGGCGGCGACCTTCGCCAGCGCCCTGATGCCAGGGCTGAAGATGCCGTCGTCGTTGCTCACCAAGATCCGCATCAGCGTCAACTCCAGTCGGTGCCCGGGACGTCGGGGGCGCCGCGGGTGAAGGGCAATCATACCGCCGCGGGGCAGGTCGGCGGCGTGGACCAGCCGACGCGGCGTGTCGCTGCCCTCTAGCCGCGGACCTGACGGCCGCCTGATGCCGCCTTCCGTCTTCGCTCACAGCAGCTTCATGAACCGGATGCGAAGATTGCCGGGATGTCGGCTCCCCCGAAGCCGGCACGAAGCGGACCGAGCCCTTCTACTACATCCACCCCGCGAAGACGGCCCCCGCTAGGCACCGAGTGGCATCGCGTGCTCAGGGCGGACCCCGTGCGTCGGTTCCTCGTGACGGCCAGCGCGATCGTCCTGCTCCCGACCCTCCTGCTGGCCTGGACCGCCGGCAACCTGGTCGCGCGCCGGGTCACCGAGCACGTGGCCCAGGCCGGTTCGGCGGAGGTCGCCGCGAACGCGGCGGCCGTCATGCGCCAGAGCGGGCTCGCGGCCTCCTCCTCGGGCCACGCCGTCGTCGTCTTCTCGGTGCCGGAGCGGGTCCCGTCGGCGTGGCAGTACTTCGAGACCGTCGCGCGCCGCAACCCGAACACCCGCGGCGTGCAGGTCTACGACGCCGGCGGCCGGCTCGTCTTCGGCCGCTCTGGCGAGGGCTCCGGCGGCAGGGCGGGGCGAGACGCCGCCCTCCAGGCCGCGCTCGAGGGCGAGCGGGCGACGCGGCTCCTGACCGAGGGCGCGCCGCTGGCGCAGCTCGCCGGGACCGAGTCCGCCCAGTCGTACTCGGTGCTGATCCCGTTGGTCCTGCGCTCCGGCGAGCCCGCCGGGGTCCTCGAGGTCACCCAGGACCTCGGGCCGATCGCCGCCGACATGGCGGTGGCACGCTGGATGATCGTGCTGATCGTCGCGGGCCTCTGCGTCGTGGTGGTCGTCCTGACCGCCGTCTTCGCCTCGCGCCTGGCGCGGCGCTCCTTCTTCGACCCCGTGACGTCGCTGCCGAACCTGAACTACCTGCGCTCGGCGGCCCGCTCCGTGCTCGACGCCGCGGCCAGGAACGGCCAGGGCGGCGGGCTGGTGCTGATCGACGTGGACAGGTTCAAGCTCGTGAACGAGGCGCTCGGCCGCGCTCGCGGCGACACGCTGCTGCGCGACCTGGCGGACAGGCTCCGCGCCTCGGTGCGCGGCAGCGACTACCTCGCCCGCCTCGGCAGCGACGACTTCGCCGTGCTCGTGCCGGCCACGGACGAGGCCGCCCTGCGCACGGCCGCCGAGCGCGCCGTCGCGGCGATCGCCACCCCGTTCCGCACGAACGGCAGGGAGCTGAGGCTCGAGGCCAACGCCGGCGTGGCCCTCTTCCCCCGCGACGGCGCGGAGCTCGACGGCCTGCTGCAGCGCGCCGAGCAGGCTCTCGAGCGGGCGAAGCGCACGCGGCGCGCCGTCGCGTTCTACCGCCGCGAGAGCGACGCCGGCCGCCACAGCCTCTACCTGGAGTCGGACCTGCGGGCGGCGATCGAGCGCGGCGAGCTGTCGGTGGTCTACCAGCCGATCTGCTACCTCGCGACCGGCGAGATCCTCGGCTGCGAGGCGCTGGCTCGCTGGCAACACCCCACGCGGGGACCCATCTCGCCGACGACGTTCGTGGAGCTGGCCGAGCGGGGCGGCTTCGTCGACGGCCTCGACCGCTGGACGCTGCGCCAGGCCACGGCGCGCCTCGCCGCCTGGTCGCGGGCCGGCTCGAACGTGCTCGTGTCGGTGAACATGGCCGCGCAGACGCTCTCCGACCCCACCCTGCCGGCCTACATAGAGTCGCTGCTCGCGGAGACGGGAGCGCCGCCCGAGCTACTGGTGCTCGAGGTCACGGAGCGCACGGCGCTGGACGACTTCGAGTCGAGCGCGGGCGTCCTGCGGAGCCTGCGCGAGACGGGGGTGGGCATCGCCCTCGACGACTTCGGCCGTGGCTACTCCTCGCTGGCCACGCTCGACCGCCTGCCGATCTCGTTCCTCAAGCTCGACGCCAGCTTCACGCGCGGCATCGGCTCCTCGCTGAAGGACGAGTACCTGCTGAGGGCGGTCAAGCTCTTCACCAAGGGCATCGGGATCCCGTTCGTGGCCGAGGGCATCGAGACGGAGAGCCAGCGCACCTGGCTGATCCAGCAGGGGGTGCGTTTCGGCCAGGGCCACCTGTTCTCGCGGCCCACGTCGTGCGAGAACATCACGCCGCCGCGCAACTCGCGCGCCAGCGCCAGGCTCCTGCCTCCCCTGCCCAGCGACAACCCCCGCACCCCGAACTGAGGCGCGGGCGCTCCGTGACGCGCGGGTTACCGGGGCTTCTAATGCGGGCGCGTTAGGCTCGCTCATGAGAGTGGGCGCGCGCCTCACCATGGTGCCGTGACGACTACGTCCGCGCGCGTCCCGCTTGGAGGTGCAGCATGACAGTCAGCTCACGCGCTCTGCTCCGCGCAGGGCGAGCCGCACGAGAGGTGGTCCTGCTCGCCGCCCTGGCGCTAGCGACCTCGTTCGCCGCCGCCCAGGCGCTGCCACAGAACGCCGCCGAGGCGCTGCAGCGGGGGGAGGCCCTGGTCGCGGAGGCGCTGGCCACTTACGGCGAAGCCCAGTACCCGGACCGCCCGCTCTGGCGGCAGGCGTTCGCCGAGGGCCGGACCGCCATAGAGCTGGCGCCCGGTCACCCCGAGCCGCTGCGCTTCCTGGCCCGGGCCTACAGCCTGTCGAACTGGCACGGTCCCGCCGTGCAAGCGTGGCGCGAGTACCTCGACGCCGGCGGTGAGCTCGTGGGCGAGGACGCCGAGCTGTTCGCCCGTTCGGCGAACGAGTACGCCTTCGCCGCGTACCAGGCCGGCGACCGCGCGCTGGCGGCCGAGCGCTACGCCGAGATCGTCGAGGTCCAGCCCGACAACGTCGAGGCGCACCGGTGGCTGGGCCGGATCCTGCTCGAGCTGAGGATGCCGGAGCAGGCGGTCGCCGCCTGGCGCACCGTGGTCGAGCTCGACCCGGACTCCACCGGCGCCCAGTACTTCCTCCAGCTCGCCCAGGACCAGGCCCGCTGGGGCGTCGACGCCGCGAACTCGTTCTACGCCGGCGTGGCCGCGTACGAGGGCGGCGACTTGACGCGGGCCCGCAACAACTTCGCCGCGGCCACCGCGCGCAACGCGAACTACGCGGCGGCGTGGGCGTGGCTGGGCCGCGTCTACTTCGAGCAGGGCCTCTACACCGACGCGAACGTGGCCTACGAGCGCGCGCTGGCCCTGGAGCCGAACGAGCCGGCGTACCAGTGGTTCGCCCGCGAGTCCGCGCGGCTGATGCGCGGCGAGGCCAACGCTCCGGCCGACGGCGCGCCGCAGCTGGAGGCGCCGCCGCCGGCGCCCGAGGGCGAGGACCCCACGCCTGGCGCCAACGAGTAGGCGCGGTCGCCCGCCGCTAGGCGGCGACGGTTCCGAGAGGGCGGGGCCCGAGCTGTGCGCTCGCGGCCCCGCCGTCCTCCTTCGCCTCAGGAGGCCCGGGGCGCGACCGTCAGGCCTTGACCTCGAGCCAGTTCGTGCCCACCGACGCGTCGACCTTGAGGGGCACGCGCAGCGGCAGGGCGTTGCTCATCACGTCCACGGTGGCCTGGACGACCTCGTCCGACACGTCGCGCGGCGCCTCGAGCACCAGCTCGTCGTGCACCTGGATCAGGATCTTGCCGCCCAGGTTCTCGACCCGCAGGCGCTCGGCGAGCTTGACCATGGCAACCTTGATCAGGTCGGCGGCGCTCCCCTGGATCACCGAGTTGATCGCCAGCCGCTCGCCCAGGAAGCGCTGGTTGCGGTTGCGCGACCTGATCTCGGGGATCTCGCGCCTGCGGCCCAGGATCGTCGTGACGTAGCCGAGGTCCTCGGCCTCCTCGATGCAGGTCTTCAGGAACCTATCGAGGCCGGCGTAGCGCTCCTTGTACTCGTCGATGAAGCGCTGCGCGTCGGAGCGCGGGATCCTAAGCGTGCGCGCCAGGCCGAACGAGGTCTGGCCGTAGATGATGCCGAAGTTCACCGTCTTCGCGATGCGCCGCTGGTCCGGCGTGACCTCCTCGATCGGCACGCCGAAGACCTGCGACGCGACGAAGGCGTGGATGTCCTGGCCCTCCCTGAACGCCTTGACGAGCTCGGGGTCGTCGGAGAAGTGGGCCAGCATCCGCAGCTCGACCTGCGAGTAGTCGGCCGTGATCAGCACGCTCTGCGGGTCGCGGGCGCGGAACGCGCGCCTGATCTCGCGACCGGCCGGCGTGCGGATGGGGATGTTCTGGATGTTCGGGTCCGAGGACGAGAGCCGGCCGGTGGCCGCGCCCGTCTGGTGGAACGAGGCGTGCAGCCGGCCCGTCACCGGGCTGAGGTAGCCGGGCAGGGGCAGCAGGTAGGTGCCGAGGATCTTGTTCAGCTCCCGGTACTCGAGCAGGAGCGGCAGCAGCGGGTGGTCCGTCTCGGCGGCGAGCGTCTCGAGCACCTCGGCGTCCGTGGAGCGCCCCGTCTTCGTCGTCTTGACCACGCGCATGCCGAGCTTGTCGAAGAGGACCTCGGCGAGCTGCTTGGGCGAGTCGGGGTTGAACTCCACCCCCACGACCTCGACCATGCGCGCCTTCAGCTCCTCGATGCGGCGCTTGATCGTCTCGGCGTAGGCCTTGAGCATATCGGCGTCGAGGCTCACGCCCTCGCGCTCCATGTCGGAGAGCACGCGCACCAGCGGCATCTCGACCTCGGTGAAGAGCTGCTTGAGGGTCGCCACCGAGCCCGCGGCGCGCGAGCGGCTCCTCGCCTCCTCGGCGTCGACCGGCTCGGCGTCGATGCCCTTGGCGAGGCGCTCGTAGAGCCGCCACGTGATGTCGGCGTCCTCGGCGGCGTAGGCCGCGATCTGCTCGAGCGGGACGTCGAGCATCGAGAGCTGGTCCTTGCCCTTGCCGATGAGGTCGCTGATTGGCGTCGTCTTCACGCCCAGCAGGTCGCGGGCGAGGTCGTCCATGTTGTAGGTGCGCCGGCCCGGGTAGAGCAGCGCGGCCGCGACCATCGTGTCGAACAGCGGGCCCTTGAGCTCGATGCCGGCGTTCGCCAGGGCGATGATGTCGTACTTGAGGTTCTGCCCGACCTTCAGGGTCTTCTCGTCCTCGAGGATCGGCTTGAGCCGCGCCGCGACCATGGCGGGGTCGAGGGTCTCGCCGTGCGCCCCGCGCACGGGCACGTACCAGCCGGTGCCGGCCTGCCACGAGAACACGTAGCCGACGATCTCGGCGTCCACGGCCCGCAGCGCGGTCGTCTCGGTGTCGAGCGCGAACGCCTCCTGCCTCTCCAGCTCGGCTACGAACGCCGCGAACGCCTCGGGGGTGTTCACGACCCGGTAGTCGGTCGCCAGGCCGGCGCCCTCGACGTCCGAGGGCGTGGCTTCCGTGGCGGCGGCCACCGCCCCGGGCTCGGCGAAGTCGAGCTGGTCGAGGAACGAGCGGAACCCTAGCTCCTCGAAGAGCTGGCGCAGGTCGCGGCGCAGCGGGCGCGGCGTGACGCAGTCCTCGAGGCGGAAGTCCAGGGGCACGTCGCGCTCGAGCGTGACCAGGCGGCGCGTGAGCGCCATGTTCGCGCGGTGCGCGGCCAGGTTCTCCGCCAGCTTCGGCGTCAGCTCGTCCAGGTGCTCCATCACGGCGTCGGCCGACCCGTACTTGGCGATCAGCTTCGCCGCCGTCTTGGTGCCCACGCCCTTCGCGCCGGGGATGTTGTCGGTGCTGTCGCCGGTCAGGGTCTGGACCTCCACGGACTGCTCCGGCGTGTAGCCGCGCGTCTCCAGCAGCTCGCGCGGGCCGAGGAGCTCGCCGCTCGAGGGGTCCCAGAGCTTCACCTTGTCCGAGAGGACCTGGTGGAGGTCCTTGTCCTTGCTCGCGATCCGCAGCTCGACGTCCTCGTCCTTGAGGCGCTCGGCGATGGTCGCGATCACGTCGTCGGCCTCGTGGCCCTCGACCTCGTAGGTCTTGATGCCCATCGCCTCCACGACCTGCCTGATGCGCGCGTACTGCGTGTGGAGGTCGTCCGGCGCGTGGTCGCGGTTCGCCTTGTACTCGGCGTAGTCGCCCTTGCGCAGCGTCGTCGAGTCGCTGACGTCCCAGGCAATCGCGAGGTAGTCGGGCTTGACGTTCCTGAGCACGTTGAGCAGGAGCTGGGTGAACACGTACACGGCCTTCACCGGCTCGCCGTTGGGGGCGGTGAGGTCGCGGAACGGCGCGTAGTATGCGCGGAAGAGCTGAGCGTGCCCGTCGATGACGTAGAAGGTCTTCACCCGTCTCCCTCCCGCGTCGCTCATCCCTCCCGGGACGGCGCCCGCGGCGACGCGGGGCCGCCGGCCCCGCCAGGGCTATGGGCGACCAGAGATTCTACCACCGCGCCGGCCGCCTCCCGGACCGCGGGGCTGCCGCGCGACCGGGCTCGCGGCCGGGCCCGTGGAAGGCCCGTCGGCGCCTGGCTATCATCCCGGGTACGCGGCAGTCCGCGGGGACGGGAGCCCTCATGACCGATCTCGAGCAGCTCGGCGCCTTCTACCTCGGCGCGAGGGTCGACGAGACCTTCGCGCGCACCGACGAGCCGCTCCTCCTCGACGCCTCAGACCTGACCACCCACGCCGTGATCGTCGGCATGACGGGGAGCGGCAAGACGGGGCTGGGGGTCGCGCTGATCGAGGAGGCGGCCATCGACGGCGTGCCCGTCCTGGTGATCGACCCGAAGGGCGACATGGGGAACCTGGCCCTGACGTTCCCCGGGCTCGAGGGCAGGGACCTGGAGCCCTGGCTCGACCCGCGCGCCGCGGAACGCGAGGGTACAGACCTGTCTACCTATGCCGCGAAGGTCGCTCGGGAGTGGCGCGACGGGCTCGCCTCCTGGGGCCAGGACGCCGCTCGCGTCGAGCGGCTGCGGCGCTCGGCGCCGGTGACGGTCTACACGCCCGGCTCGACGGCCGGCGTGCCGATCTCGGTCCTGCGCTCGTTCGCGCCCCCGGCCCGCAGCGTCCTCGAGGACCCCGAGGCACTGGCCGAGCGCCTCGGCAGCACGGCGGCGGCGCTGCTCGCGCTCGTGGGCCGCGACACCGACCCGCTCGGCCGCGACAGCCTGCTCCTCACGGCGGTCCTCGACCACGCCTGGAGGCAGGGCCGCGAGCTGACGCTGACCGAGCTCGTCCGCAGCGTCCAGACGCCCCCCGTGAAGCAGCTCGGGGTGCTCGACGTCGACGTCGTCTACCCCGCCGCCGAGCGCACGAAGCTCGCCCTGGCCATCAACGCGCTGCTCGCCTCGCCGAGCTTCGAGCCCTGGACCCGCGGCGTGCCGCTCGACGTCCAGCGGTTCCTCTACGAGGACAGCGGCCGGCCGCGCATCGCGGTAGTCACGATCGGCCACCTCGGCGACGCCGAGCGCCTGTCGTTCCTCACGCTGCTGCTGTCCGAGGTCGTCTCCTGGACGCGGTCTCTCGCCGGCACCAGCAGCCTCAGGGCGCTGGTGTACGTCGACGAGCTGTTCGGCATGCTCCCGCCGGTGTCCGAGCCGCCCACGAAGCGGCCGCTCCTGACGCTCCTCAAGCAGGCGCGGGCGTTCGGCGTCGGGCTCGTGCTCTCGACGCAGAACCCCGTCGACCTCGACTACAAGGCCCTGTCGAACGCCGGCACCTGGTTCGTCGGCCGGCTCCAGACGGAGCGCGACAAGCAGCGCCTCCTCGACGGCCTGCGGGCCGCCAGCGGCTCCGTCGACGTGGGAGCGCTCGACAGGACGATCTCCGCGCTGCCGAAGCGGACGTTCGTGCTGCACTCGGTGCACGAGCCGCGGCCGACCGTCTTCACGACGCGGTGGGTGATGTCCTACCTCGCAGGCCCGCTCTCGCGCGCGCAGCTCGCGAGGCTCGGCGAGCTCGGCCTCAACGCGCCGCCGCCGGGTGCGGGACCGGCGGACGCCGCGGAGGTCGCCGAGGCGCCCGCCACGGCGCCGGCGGACCTGAGCGCACCCGGGCCCGCCGCGGCCCCCGGGGCCCCGCCACCCAAGGCGCCTGGCCCCGCGAGGTCCGCCGCGGGCGAGGGCAGGCCCGTCGTGCCGCCTCACCTGCCTGAGCTGTTCGCGCCCGCCGCCGCGCCCCAGGGCCCCGTCCGCTACTACCCGTTCGTCCTCGGCGTCGCCGACGTGATCTACCGCTCGAAGACGCACGGTGTGGACGAGGAGCGCCGCGTCGCGCTGCTGGTCGAACCGCAGGAGGGGCCCACCGCCGTCGAGTGGTCGCGCGCCGAGGAGCCCGGTTTCGGGCTCGAGGAGGCGGACCGGCAGCCGGCTCCTGGCGCCGCCTTCGCGCCGCTCCCCGACGTGCCGCTCACGGAGAAGGCCGTCAAGGAGTGGCGCGAGCTCTTCGAGCGCTGGCTGCGCGGGGGCGGCGCGCTGCGCCTGTGGCGCGACCCCGCCTCGAAGCTCGCGTCCCGGCCCGGCGAGAGCGAGCAGGAGTTCCGGCTCCGGTGCGCGCAGGCGGCGCGCGAGGCTCGCGACGAGCAGGTCGCGAGGCTCAGGGAGCGCTACCAGGCCAAGCTGGCCGCCGCCGACAAGCGCGTCATGCGCGAGGAGCAGGCCGTGGCGCGCGAGCAGCAGCAGCTCCAGGCCCGGGCCGTGAACGTCGCGAGCACCGTTCTGGGCGCGTTCCTCGGCGGGCGGCGCTCGCTATCGACCGCCGTGAACCGGGCCGCGCAGGGCGCCAAGGACGTCGGCGACGTGCAGCGCGCCAAGGAGAGGCTCGCCGCCGCGACCCGCGAGCGCGAGGAGCTCCAGGCCGCCATGCTGGCCGAGATCGAGGAGCTGCAGCGCCGCACGGTGCATCCGGAGGAGATCGAGCTCGAGACCGTAGTGGTCACGCCGACGAGCCGGGACATCGCCGTGCGCTACCTGGGCCTCGCGTGGGTCCCCTTCGTGGAGCGTGACGGCCGCTGGGCCCGCGCCCGAGCCCGAGACTAGACTGGTGCCCTGAACCACCATCTGCGGGCCGTCGGCCTGCGTGACGCTGTGGTCGGCGCGGGTCCGGCCGTCCGGCCGCTGGGGCGCAGCGAGGCGCTCGGACGCGCTGGTGACCGGCTCGGCGAGGGGGGAAGCATGCGATCGAAGGCGTGGTTCACGTGCCTGGTCCTCGTGATGTTCGGCTCGGCCGCCCTGGCTCAGCCGCAGACCCCGGTAGGGCCCGGATGGCCCGACCTTCCCGAGGCGCGGGCCCTGCTCCAGGTCGCCGAGCTGATCGAGGCCCGGTACGGGCAGCGCGACCTGGACGAGGCGGCGCTGTGGCGCGGGGCTCTCGAGGGGATGATCCGGGCGCTGCCCGACGAGGTCTCCTGGTACACCGACCCGGAGACGCTCGCGTGGACGAGCTCGCTCGACGACGCCGACCTGGGCTACACCGGGATGACCTTGTGGGAGCCCGACCCGCGCGCCGTACGAGGCGTGCAGGTGAGGCAGGTCTAGGCCGGCAGCCCCGCCGAGAGGGCCGGCCTGCGCGCGGGCGACGTCATCCTCGAGGTCGACGGCGTGGACATGCGCGACGCCTGGCTGGTCGACGCGCAGCGCGCGCTGATCGGGTCGCGCGGGACGACGGTCACGGTCACGGTGGCCAGGCCGGGAGCGGCGGAGCCGCTGACCTTCGAGGCGACGCGCGACGCCATCGACTTCCCGCCACTCGTCAGCCTAAGGAGCGCCCTCCTGCCCGACGGGGTCGGCTACATCGCCCTCCTGGACCTCTACGGCGATGACCTGACCGTCGAGTTCCGCCGCCACCTCGAGGACCTGCGGGCCCAGGGGGCCACGGCGCTCGTGCTGGACCTCCGCGACAACGGAGGCGGCGCGTTCCGCAACGCGCTGACCGTGGCCAGCGAGTTCGCAGAGCCGGGTACCGAGCTCTGGCGCAGCCGTTCCCGGGGCATCACCAGCCGCCTCACGTCCCTGTCCCGCCGGCCCGTCGACCTGCCCCTCGTGGTCCTCGTCAACGCCCGCACCGTCGCCGTCGCCGAGGCGGTGGCCGCGTCCCTGCAGCACCTCGGCCGCGCGCTGGTCGTCGGGGAGAGGACCTACGGGCTGGCGGCCCAGATCCAGAGCTTCCCGCTCGCCGACGGCGGCGAGGTCACCGTCAAGACCGGCGAGTGGTTGCTGCCCGACGGCAGCTCGATCGAAGGCGTCGGGGTCACGCCCGACGTCTGGGCGCCCGACGCTCGCCGCCCCACGACGGTGCTGGCCTCGGGCCGAGGGGCGCGAGCGGGCCAGGTCGTCGAGCTGTCCATAGACGGCGTCCTGGTGGCCCGCGCCGTCGCCACCGACGAGGGCTTCGAGCTCGTGGGCGTCGCCACCGGCGGCGCGTACGAGGCCGCCACGGCGGACGGACCGGACCCGGCCGGCGACCCGGCGCTCGCCGCGGCGGTCGAGGCCGTGAAGGCCGCGCGGGCCAGAGCTGCGGAGTAGGCGGGTCCGCTACCCGCCCGCGCCCACGGGCGCGTCGGGCACGGCCTCGAACGCCTCCGGGGCCGGCAGGAGGCGCCAGTTCCACTGGCCGTCGCGCCGCGGCGGCCAGATCACCGCGGTGGCGCGGCCGGCGATCGCGATCGCGTCGACGGGGCCGAAGTAGCGCGAGTCCTCGCTGCCGTTCGGGGTGCGGTTGTCGCCCATGACGAAGTACGTGCCCTCGGGCACGACCAGGTCGAGGACCAGGGGCACGCCCTCCGGCGCGCCTTCCGGCACCTCGATGTTCGCGACGACCCGGCCGTAGAAGAGCTGCACGCGCGGGTCGTCCACGGGGTACGCCGTGCGGCCGCCGAGGCGCGGCAGCCAGTTGCCGCTCGCGGACATCTGGAAGTCGGCGACGAACGCCACGACCTCCCCGTCCTCGACGATCACGGTCGGGAAGTCGACGGGCGCGACGTAGACCTCGCCGCTGTCTGTGATGAAGCCCTGGTCGACGGGGTGGCCGTTCACGTAGACCTGGCCGCGCTCGATGCGCACCCTGTCGCCCGGCTGGCCGATCACGCGCTTGATGTAGAAGCTGCGCCGGCCCGTCTCGATGGCCGTCGGGGCGTTCGCCGGCTCCCTCAGCACGACCACGGCGCCGCGCTCGTACTCGCCGAGGATCCCCGCGCGCCGCAGCCAGGTGTCGTACTTCGGGATGAACACGCGGTCGCCGGTGAGGAGCGAGCGCAGCAGGTTCTGCCTGCCGGTGCCGCCGTCGAGGTTCGGCTCCATCGAGCTGCCCACGACGCCGACCGTGGTGAAGACGAAGGTGACGACCAGGTAGGCGATCGCCAGGGCCTCGGCGTAGCCCCTGACCTCGCGCCACAGCTTCCCGCGCCAGGTGGCGGGCTCTGCGGCCGTGCGCGCTGCGGGGCGCACCCCGGTCCTCACCGCTTGCGGCCGCGTGCTGGTGTCGGGCATGACGGCACAGGTTACCCCGCGCGAGGCGGGGCCGCGGTGTACCGACGCCGCGTCCGCGGCGAACCCACCACCCCGGCGCAGCGAGTACCTTAGTATTTCAGGCATGGAAGACGAGGGCTCGCGGCCCCAGGACCCGTTCGCGCACCGCGGCAGGGGCGCGCGGCTGAACACCGTCAACCGCTACACGCGCATCGAGGTGGAGCTAGACCCCGAGGAGGTCACCGAGGACGACCTGCGCGTGCGCACGCGCTACCTCGACGACACCTCGCGCTCGGCGATCGCCAGCAACCGGAGCCCGGACGTCGGCTTCGACTTCAGCGTCAACCCCTACCGCGGCTGCGAGCACGGGTGCAGCTACTGCTTGGGAGGCGACACGCTTCTGCTCCTCGCGGACGGGAGCAGCAGGCGCCTGGCCGACGTCGAGGTCGGCGACGTGGTCATGGGCACCGAGGAGCGCGGCGGCGAGCGCCGTCTCGTGCCGACGGAGGTCCGCGACAAGTGGGCGACGCGCAAGCCCGCCTACCGCGTCGCGCTGGTCGGCGGCACCGAGCTGGTCGCCAGCGCCGACCACCTGTTCCTCACGGCCGAGGGCTGGAAGCGCGTCGCGCCCTGCGAGCACGAGGACGTGCCCGCCCTCGCGTGCGGCGACCTGCTGGTGGGGTGGGGAGCGCCCGGCGCGGGGCGGGCCGGCGGCGCCCTGCGCCTCGAGGGCGGCGCGTCCGTGGCGCTCCGGTTCCCCGCCGCGGACCAGGCCGCGCTGAGCGGGACCGGGATCGCCGGCCTCGCCGTCGCCCCCGACCCGCGGCTGGCCGTCGCCTCGGTCGAGAGGCTGAACGACGGCCAGGACCTGTTCGACGTCACGACGGGCACCGGGGACTTCGTCGCCAACGGCGTCGTCGCGCACAACTGCTACGCCCGGCCGACTCACGAGTACCTCGGGCTCTCGGCCGGCCTCGACTTCGAGCGCGTGATCCTCGTCAAGCGCGACGCGCCGCGGCTCGTCGAGGAGCAGCTCCGGTCGCCGCGCTGGCAGCCGACCGTCCTGGCGATGTCCGGCGTCACCGACCCGTACCAGCCCGTCGAGCGCAAGCTGGGCGTCACCCGGGGCGTGCTCGAGGTCCTGGCCAGGTACCGCAACCCGGTGGGCATCATCACGAAGAACGCGCTGGTGACCCGGGACATCGACGTCCTCGCGGAGATGGCCGCGTGGAACGGGGTGAGCGTCTTCCTCTCGGTGACGACGCTCGACGAGACGCTGCGCTCTCGCCTCGAGCCGCGCACCAGCACGGCCGAGAACCGCCTGCGCGCGATCCGCGAGCTGGCCGCGGCAGGCATCCCCGTGGGCGTGAACGTGGCGCCGATCATCTCCGGGCTCACCGACCACGAGCTCGCCGACATCCTCGAGGCGGCGGCCGAGGCCGGGGCGAGGTACGCCGGCTACACTATGCTGCGCCTGCCCGGCGCCGTGGCCCAGGTCTTCGCCGACTGGCTCGAGACCCACTACCCCCTGCGCAAGGAGAAGGTGCTGAACCGCGTGCGCGAGTCCCACGAGGGCAAGCTCAACGACCCCGAGTTCTTCCGCCGCATGCGCGGCCACGGCGCCCACGCCGAGCAGGTCCGGGAGCTCTTCCACCTCGTGGCCTCGCGGCTCGGGCTGGAGCGCGAGCGCTACCCGGAGCTCGACACCTCGCGCTTCAGGCGGCCGGGCAGCGCGGAGCAGCCCTCGCTCTTCGGCCCCTGAGCGGGTAGGCTGAGTCGTGCCGACGCTCACGAAGCCGATCACGCGCACCGCGCTCGCCCTGACCCTGCTGACGGCCTCCGCCGCCGGCCTGGCTCAGCGGCCGCTCGTCCCCCCTCACTACTACTCGTTCCAGCTCACCGAGCTGCAGCCGGGCCAGGAGGTCGCCGGCGAGCTGACGACGAGCGACGGGCAGAACTTCAAGGACGGCAGCCGCCTCGACCTCTACGCGCTGCGGGCGCGGGCGGGCGAGGCGCAGGTCGTGAGGGTCGTCTCTCCCGCCTTCTCGCCGGTCGTGAGCGTGTTCGACGAGGCCGGGAACCTCGTCGCGTACGCGGACTACGGGTTCGACTTCGGCGACGTCTCCGTCAGCTTCGTCGCCGAGACCGACGGCCGCTACCTCGTGGTCGTGAGCGGCTGGTCGGACTACGACCTCGGCGAGTACACGGTCGCGCGGCTGGCCGCCGCGGGCGGGCCTGGCGACGCGCGGCAGGTGACGCTCCCCACGAGGATCGAGTCGGCGATCACGGCCGACATGGTCCCGCTGCCGACGGGTTTCGGCGGCGGCGCCGAGTACTTCGCCTTCGAGGTCGAGGAGGAGACGCTGGTCCTGGCCGCGATGTCCTCCGCCGAGTTCGACGCCTACCTGACGCTGTTCGACGCGACCGGCGCGGTCGTCGCCGAGAACGACGACGACGGGTACACGACCGACGCCATGCTCGTGGCGCTCCTCGAGCCGGGCGCCTACGTGCTCGCCGCCAGCACCTACTACGTGGGAGAGGTGGGCGCCTACACCCTCACGCTGGAGGCGTACTACAGGCGCTGAGGCGCGGATGAAGGAGCCCAGCCAGAGGGGCCTGTTCGCGGGGTCGGCGGCGGAGCCGCTGGCGTCGCGCATGAGGCCGCGCACGCTCGACGAGTTCATCGGCCAGGAGAGGATCGTCGGGCCGGGCAGGCTGCTCCGGCGCGCGATCCAGGCCGACCAGCTCAGCTCGGTGATCTTCTACGGGCCGCCGGGCACTGGCAAGACGACCCTGGCCAGGGTGATCGCGAACACCACCAAGGCCGACTTCCTCGCGATCAACGCCGTCCTCGCCGGCGTGAAGGACATCCGCGAGGCCGTGGCGCACGCCCAGAAGGCGCGCGAGGCCGGGCGGCGCACGATCCTCTTCGTCGACGAGGTGCACAGGTTCAACAAGGCGCAGCAGGACGCGCTCCTCCCCTGGGTGGAGAACGGGACCGTCGTGCTCATCGGCGCCACCACCGAGAACCCGTACTTCGAGGTGAACAAGGCGCTGCTCTCGCGCAGCCGCGTGTTCGAGCTCACGCCCCTCACCGAGGACGAGCTGCGCGAGGTCGCGCGGCAGGCTCTGACGGACCCGGAGCGCGGCTACGGACGGCTGAAGGTCGCCGTGGACGACGACGCGCTCGACCACCTCGTGAACGTCGCGAACGGCGACGCGCGGGCGCTCCTCAACGCCCTCGAGCTCGCCGTCGAGACCACGCCCCCCGACGAGGAAGGGGTCGTCAGGGTCACGCGCGAGGTCGCGGAGGAGTCGATCCAGCGCCGGGCCGTCCTCTACGACAAGGAGGGCGACGCTCACTTCGACACGATCAGCGCCTTCATCAAGAGCGTGCGCGGCTCCGACCCCGACGCCGCGCTCTACTGGCTCGCGAAGATGGTCTACGCCGGCGAGGACCCGCACTTCATCATGCGCCGCCTGCTGATCCTCGCCAGCGAGGACGTCGGCCTGGCCGACCCCCAGGCCCTGGGGGTCGTCGCCGCGGCGGCGCAGGCCCTCGACTACGTCGGGCTGCCCGAGGGGCGCTTCCACCTGGCGCACGCGACGCTCTACCTCGCCACCGCGCCCAAGAGCAACTCGACGCTGGGGTTCTTCGACGCCCTGGCCGCCGTGGAGCGCGAGCGGGAGGCCGAGGTCCCCGACCACCTCAAGGACGCGAGCCGCGACGCCGAGGGGCTGGGGCACGGACAGGGCTACCTCTACCCGCACGCCTACCGCGACCACTGGGTGGCGCAGCAGTACCTGCCCGACGCGCTCCAGGGCAAGGTCTTCTACCAGCCCAGCGACATCGGCTACGAGGGCCGGGTGCGCGCCGAGGTGATGCGCCGGCGCGAGGCGCAGCTGGCGGCGATGGTCGAGGCGGAGGACGAGGCCGTGACGCCGCGGGGGGCGCCCCGGCGCCCCCTGCCCGAGCGGTCCGTCGAGCGCTGGCTCGAGCGCACCGTGTCCCGCGCCGGCGAACGTCTCGCGGCGGTCAGGGACCAGGTCTTCGCCCTCGCGGGCGTGCGCCGCGACGACCTCGTCCTCGACCTCGCCGCCGGCGCGGGCCTGCTGACCTGGGAGGCGCTGCGGCGCGCCGTGAACGGTCAGGTCTGGGCGCTGGCCGCGACGGAGCGCGACGCAGCGGCGCTGCGCGAGACGGCCGCGGCGCTGCCCGAGCTGCAGCGGCCCGTGGTGGTCGTCGGCGCGCCCTGGGAGGCGGTCGAGCGCGTGCGCGAGGAGGCCGGGCGGCAGGGCTCGTCCCCGCCGGCGTTCGACGTCGTCGTCGGCCGCGGCGCGCTCTCCGCCGCGGACGATCCGGCGCCGGTGCTGCGGCAGGCCGCGGGGCTCCTCGCCCCCGGCGGCCGCCTCGTGCTGGCCGAGGTCGACAGGGGCGCCGCGCAGCGCCTGCACAGGCTCGTTGACCTGGGCGACCCGGGGCTGACGGAGCGCGTAGCCGCCGCCGAGGAGGAGCTCTACGCCGCCGCCAGGGTCGACGACGAGGCGCTGCTGGCGGCCGCCCGGGAGGCTGGGTTCGAGGGTGCCAGGGTCGAGCGGCGGCGCTTCGTCACCCGGGAGACCCTGCCGCGGCGCACGGTCGAGGGCTGGTTCGAGCGCGGAGGCGACAGGCCCAGCTACGCCGACCACCTCGCCCGCCGCCTGAGCGACGAGGACGTGGAGCGGGTCAGGCGCGCGTTCCTCGCCCAGCTCGCCGGCGCCGAGACGGCCTGGGAGGCGACGTACTACTTCCTCGCCGCCAGGCGCGCGTAGCCGCCTCCGCGGGCTCTGTTATCATCGCGCCACGTCTGGAACGCTCGTGGGGGCGCCGGCGCTTCGCCGGCGGGATGTGGGGGTACGACACCTTGAAGCCTGGTGGAGCCAGGGCGCTGACGTGGCGCTACGCCGCCCTGACCGGCGCGCTCGAGCTCGCGATCGCCCTGCCGATGCCCGTGCTGATCCTGCACCTTACGGGCCGCGGCCTCGACCTGGCGATGGTCGGCCTGGCGTTCACGGTGCGCGCGCTGCTCGTCGTGGCGCTGGAGCTGCCGACGGGAGGGCTGGCCGACGCGATCGGGCGGCGGCCCGTGGCCCTCGCCTCGCAGCTCTTCACGCTGGCCTCGTTCGCGGCGCTCCTGTTCGTCACCGGGCCCGCCACGGCGCTGCTCTACGCGGTCCTGCAGGGGATCGGCGCCGCGCTGCACTCTGGCGCGCTCGACGCCTGGTTCGTCGACGAGCTCCACCGCGTCGACCCGGCCGCACCCCTGCAGCGGCACCTGGCGGTCGCCGACGTCGCGCAGGCCGCCGGCATGCTCGCCGGCACTGCGATCGGCGGGCTGCTCCCCAGCCTGGCCGCGCCTCTCGACCTGCCGTGGCCGCTCTCCGGCTTCGGCATCGCCCTCTTCGCCGGCGTGGCGATGCGCGCGCTGGTCTGGGTCGGCACGGCGGCGCTCGTGCACGAGCCCGATCGTCCGCGCGTCGACGGCGCGGTGCTCCGCGAGGGCCTGCGCTCGGTCCCGACGGTGCTCGGCGACGCCCTGCGCCTGACGCGCGACGTCGCCGTGCTCCGCTGGCTGCTGGCCGCGGCCGCGGCCAGCGGGCTGGCGATGGTCAGCGTCGAGACCTTCTGGCAGCCGATCGGCGCGACGGTCTTCGGCTCCGAGGCCGCGGACAGCAAGGGGTTCGCGGCGCTCGGCACGCTGGCGGGCGTGGCCGTGCTGGCCGGCAGCCTGACGGTGATGCGCTACGGCCAGGCCTTCCCCGGCGGCAGCGCCGCCCTGGCGGGGGTGAGCATGCTCGTGCGCGGAGCGGCGATGCTGCTGTTCGCGATGTCGGGCCACGCGACCACCCTCGGCGCCGGCCTGGCCGTCGCCTACTTCGCGCTCGCGACCGGCAACGTCCCGCACGACACCCTGCTGCACAGGGCCGTGCCCTCGGGGCTCCGCTCCTCGATGCTCAGCGTGCACTCGCTCGTCTTCTCCCTCGGCATCGCCGTCGCCTCGGGGCCGCTGGGGTGGCTCGCCAGCGTCAGCTCCCCGCGCTTCGCGCTGTGGGTCGCGGGCATGGCGACGCTCGGCGCCAGCGCCGCCTACGCGGTCGTGGGCCGCCTCGAGCGCGACGCGGCCGCGCCCGCCCCGGCGCACGCGGGCCCGCGGCCCGAGGGCCTGCGCCTCGACGAGGTGGCGGCGCCCGAGGGCGCCGAGGGCGGCGTGCTGCGATGAGCGAGCGCGGGGCCCGGCCCGGCGAGATCGGGGAGCCGCGGCTCGACCTGGCGTTCGCCGCCCTGCGCCTCAAGGACGTGGAGCGAGCCGGGTGGGTGATGCACGGGGTGGCCGCCCCGGAGTCCGTCGCCGACCACTGCTTCGGCACGGCGCTGCTCTGCCTGCTCTTCGCCGAGGAGGCCGGCGTCGACGCCGACCGGGCCGTGGCCATCGCCCTGGCGCACGACCTCGCCGAGGCCGTGACGGGCGACTTCGCGAACCGCGCCGCCGAGTCGGACCGGCCGTTCAGGGAGGCGGAGAAGGCGGCCGCCGAGCGCGCCGCGATCGCCTCCCTCGTGCCCGCGGAGGCCGCGCGCGTGCGCGAGCTGTGGCTCGAGTACGAGGAGCGCGCCACGCCCGAGGCGGTGTTCGTGCGCGACATGAACCTCCTGGACATGTGCCTGCAGGGGCTCGCCTACGAGCGTGAGGGTCGCTACGACCCGACCGTCGAGGTCCCCTCGGAGGGCGGGCACAGGCACCTCGACGAGTTCTTCACTAGCGCCGAGCAGCGCCTCGCCACGCCCGTCGGCAGGCGCCTCTTCGCGCTCGTCGAGCGGCGCTACCGGGAGGCCAGGGGCGGCTGAGGTTCGCCGCCGAGGACGGACGACCCGCTCGCGGGAAGCGCGCCGGCAGCTACGATAGGGCGTCACCAAGGGCCCGCCCGCGAGGGCCCGGACGGAGGCAGCATGCTCAGGAGAGTGCTGTTCGCATGTGCGGCCGCGCTGCTGGCGGTCGCGTCCGCGCAAGGGCTCGTCGTCTACAGCAGCGTCGACGAGGAGAACGCTCGCAAGCTCCTCGACGCCTTCACGGCCGACACGGGCATCGAGGTCCAGATGGTCTTCCTCTCGTCCGGCCCGGCGCTGTCGCGCATCGAGGCCGAGAGGGCCCGCCCGCAGGCCGACGTCTGGTTCGGCGCCCCCAGCGAGAACCACATCGTGGCGAAGGAGCGCGGCCTGACCCAGGCCTACCGGGCGCTCGAGGCCGACGCGCTGCCCGACGAGTTCAAGGACGCCGAGGGCTTCTGGCACGCGATCTACATGAACCCCCTGGCGGTCGGCGTGCGCACCGACATACTCGAGCAGCGCGGCGCGGCCGTGCCGCGCACCTGGCAGGACCTGCTGGACCCCGCCTACCGCGGCCTGATCCAGATGCCGTCGCCCCAGGCCTCGGGCACCGCCTACAACATGGTGCTGACGCTGCGCGAGATCATGGGCGAGGACGCCGCGTTCGAGTACATGCGCCAGCTCGACGCCAACGTGCAGACCTACACCCAGTCCGGCACCGCCCCGTCGGGCGCGCTCGGCGTCGGCGAGACGGCGGTGGCGATCCAGTTCTCGCCCGGCTTCCTGCGCCTGATCGACGAGGGCTTCCCCGTGCAGATCGTCTTCCCCGAGGAGGGCGTGGGCTACGAGGTCGCCGCGATGTCGATCCTGCAGGGCGCCCGCAACCTCGAGAACGCCCGTGCGCTCGTCGACTGGATCACGTCGCGCGCCGGCCAGGAGGCGCTCTCCGCCCAGCGCACCTACTTCATGCCGATCCGCCCGGACGTGGCCGCCGGGCCGGGCGTGCCCTCGCTCGACACCATCAACCTCGTCAGCTTCGACCCGCAGGAGGCGGCCGCCGAGCGGCAGCGCCTGATCGACAGGTGGGTCGCGGAGGTGCTCGGGCAGTGACCGCGGGCTGCTGAGGGCCGCCAGAGAGCGATGAGCAGGGCCGTCAGGGAGCTGAGGCTCCTCGCCCGCGACCCCCTCCTGCTGGGGCTCGTGGTGCTGATCATGGCGGCCCTGCTCGTGTTCGTCCTCTACCCCGTGGTGCTGGTCCTGCGGCACAGCCTCGTCACGCCGGACGGGCTCGGGCTCGACAACTACGAGCTGCTGGCACAGCGGCGGCTCTACCGCAACGCGCTCCGGAACAGCCTGGGCGTGGCGACGCTGGTGGGCGCGCTCAGCGTCGTGCTCGGCTACGTCGTCGCGTTCACCCTGGCCCGCACCGACGTCCCGCTGAAGCGCGCGCTGCACAACCTGACGATCCTGCCGATCGTCTCGCCGCCCTTCTCCGGGGCGATCTCGATCCTGTTCCTGTTCGGGTTCAACGGGCTCGTCACCAGGCACCTGCTGGGCCTGCGGGACTTCAGCATCTACGGCTTCTGGGGCGTCGTGGCCTCGCAGGTCTTCACCTTCGCCCCCATCGCCTACCTCAGCCTCCGCGGCGTACTCGCGGGGATCAACCCGACCCTCGAGGACGCGGCCATGAACGTCGGCGCGACGCGCTGGCAGGTGTTCAGCCGCGTCGTGCTGCCGCTGTCGCTGCCGGGCGTGGCCAGCGCCTTCCTCGTGGTGTTCATCGAGTCGATGGCCGACTTCGGGAACCCGCTGGTGCTGGCCGGCGCCTCGTTCCCGATGCTGGCGCCGCAGGCGTACCTGGAGATCACCGGCTCGTTCAACCTGCCCCGCGGCGCGATGCTGGCGGTCGTGCTGCTCGTGCCCTCGCTGACCGCGTTCGCGCTGCAGCGCTACTACATCAACAAGCGCCAGTACGTCACGGTCACGGGCAAGCCCACCGCCTCGACGACGAAGGCCGTGGGCCCCGCCGCGAAGTGGCTGCTGTTCTCCGTCGTCGTGCTGTTCGCGCTGGTGGTCATCGCCTTCTACGGCGTGATCCTCGTCGGCGCCGTCACCGCCGTGTGGGGGTTCGACTACACCCTCACGCTGCGGCACTTCCAGTACGTGTTCGCCGTCGGCTGGGACACCGTCAAGGACACGGTGCTCGTCGCCGTGACCTCCACGCCGGTCTCCGGCCTGCTCGGGATGCTGATCGCCTTCCTGGTGGTGAGGCGCAGGTTCCCCGGGAGGGGCGCGATGGAGCTGCTCTCGATCCTGAACTTCGCCGTGCCCGGCACCGTGGTCGGGATCGGCTACATCCTGGCCTTCAACTCGCCTCCCCTGCTGCTCACCGGCACCTTCGCGATCCTCGTGCTCAACTTCGTGTTCCGCTACGTGCCCGTCGGCATCCAGAACGGCATCGCCGTGCTGCGCCAGATCGACCCCGCGATCGAGGAGGCGGCGCAGAACCTCGGCGCCGACGGCGTGACGACGTTCCGGAAGGTGACCCTGCCGCTGATCGCCCCGGCGTTCTTCTCCGGCCTCGTGTTCGCGTTCGTGCGCGCGATGACGGCGATCAGCGCGGCGATCTTCCTGGTGTCGGCGAACTGGAACCTGATGACGGTGCAGATCCTCAACCAGGTCGGCTCGGGTAGGCTCGGCGTCGCCGCGGCGTTCAGCGTCGTGCTGCTGGGTATCGTGCTCGTCGCCGTCGGCGTGATCGGCGCCCTCGTGGGCAGGCGGGCGGAGACCGCCGCCACGGTGCGCTTCTGAGGAGGCTGGCTGAGTCGTGCCCGTCGACCTGAGGCTGGTTGGCCTGCGCAAGGAGTTCCCCGGCCACGACGGCGGAGCCGTCGTCGTCGCCGTCGACGACGTGACCCTCGAGGTCGAGAAGGGCGCGATGGTGACCCTTCTGGGCCCGTCCGGCTGCGGCAAGACGACGCTGCTGAGGCTGATCGCCGGCTTCGAGGAGCCGACGCGCGGCGAGATCTGGTTCGGCGACAAGCGCGTGGACAGGCTCGCCCCGAACGCCCGCGACACGGCGATGGTCTTCCAGTCGTACGCGATCTTCCCGCACCTCGACGTCTTCGAGAACGTCGCGTTCGGCCTGCGCATGGCGCGCGTGCCGGACGCCGAGGTGCGCGAGCGCGTGGGCCGGGTCCTCGAGCTGGTCGGCCTGGCAGGCCTCGAACGCCGCGCCCCGAGCCAGCTCTCGGGCGGCCAGCAGCAGCGCGTGGCGCTCGCTCGCTGCATCGTCCTCGAGCCCCACGTGCTCCTGTTCGACGAGCCCCTGTCGAACCTCGACGCCAAGCTGCGCGAGCAGATGCGCGTCGAGGTGCGCGAGCTGCAGCAGCGCCTGGGCGTGACGAGCGTCTACGTGACCCACGACCAGGCCGAGGCGATGGCCCTCTCGGACGTCGTCGTGGTGATGAACGAGGGCCGCATCGCCCAGGTCGCGCCGCCGCGCGAGCTCTACTCGCGGCCCAACAGCCGCTTCGTGGCCGACTTCATCGGCAAGGCGAACTTCCTCACCGGCACCGTCGTCGACGCCCGCACCGTCGACGTGGCCGGCACGCACCTGCCGCTCTCCTCCGACGCGCCCGTCGCCACGGGCCAGCGCGTCGACCTCGTCGTCCGGCCGGAGGCGGTGGTCCTCCGCCGCGAGGACGGCCCCGGCGCCCGCGGCGTGATCGCGCACGCGGCGTTCCTCGGCGACCACGCCGAGTACCACGTGCGCCTGCCCTCCGGCGACCTCGTGGTCGCGCACGAGGCGAACCCCGCCGAGCGCGGGATGTTCGACGTCGGCGAGGAGGTCACCGTCACCACCGGCCCGCTCCACCCGCTGCCGCCCGAGTGAGCCTTGCCCCCCGCGGGGGCTAAGATGACCTCCACCTCGCGGGCCGGGCCCCTCCGTGGGGCCGGCGACCGACCCCACGCTCCCTGGGAAGGGGGGAAGATGCGCGTCTGTGAGATTCCCGACATAGCGCGTGCGCGACCATGACGGCGATGCGTCAGGACGATGCTCCCTTCTACCTGAAGGCGCGGCTCAGGTCCCTCGTGCAGGAGGTCCGTTCCCTCGCCGAGGAGAAGGGCCTGACCCCAGCGTTCGAGATGGAGCTGTTCGCCCTCGACCGCACGGCCGAGGAGCTGCTCGTGGCCGGCGACAAGGAGGCGGTCGAGCGGGCGCTCGCGCAGGCCCGCGAGCTCGAGGCGAGGCTCCGCTCCGCTCCGCGCAAGAGCGACCCGATGCTGCTGCGCTGACCCTAGGCCCCGCGGCCGGTCCGCGCTCACGCCCGCCGCCCGGTGCGGCGGGGCAGCGGGCCGGACCGCGATCGGGGCCGGCTCCGCCGGCCGCGGCGCGCGTTCCGCGGGCGCACCCCACAGGGCTACGATGGCCTGATGGAGATCGTCATCCTGCCCACCGCGCGCGACGCCGAGCGGCTCGCGGCGCGCATCGTCGCCGACCGCCTCACCGCCAAGCCCGACCTGGTGCTGGGCTGCGCGACCGGCGCGACGATGGAGGGAATCTACGCCGAGCTCGTGCGGCTCCACCGCGAGGAGGGGCTGAGCTTCGCGCGCGCCACGACGTTCAACCTCGACGAGTACGTAGGCCTCGAGCCCACCGACGAGCGCTCGTACCACTACTACATGCGGCGGCACCTGTTCGACCACGTGGACCTGAGGCCCGAGAACGTCCACCTGCCCGACGGGGTCGCCGAGGACCTCGACGCCGAGGCCCGCGCCTACGAGGCGGCGATCGAGCTGGCCGGGGGCATCGACCTGCAGCTCCTGGGCCTGGGCCGCACCGGCCACATCGGCTTCAACGAGCCGCTCTCGGCGCTGATGTCGCGGACGCGGCACATCGCCCTCACGCCCACCACGCGGGAACAGAACGCCCCCATGTTCGGCGGCGACCCGGCGAACGTTCCGGAGCGCGCCCTGACGATGGGCGTGGGCACGATCCTGGAGGCGCGCGAGCTGCTGATGGTCGTCACCGGCGAGCACAAGGCCGACGTGCTCGCCCGCGCCACCGAGGGGCCCATAACGTCGATGATCAGCGCCACAGCGCTGCAGCTGCACCCGCACTGCGTCGTGATCGTCGACGAGGCGGCCGCCGGCCGGCTCGCCGGCCGCGACCACTACAAGTGGGTGTTCGAGAACGACCCCGCCTGGGCCCCCTACCGCTGAGGGCCCGCCACGAGCCCCACGACCTCGTCGACGCTGGCCAGCACGTAGTCGGGCCGGCAGCTCTCGATGTCGGCCTCGGGGTGGAAGCGACGGTGCGGCGAGGCGGCGAGCGAGCCCTCGATCACGCCCGCGATCGCCGGGTGGCGCGCCCGCTCGCGCGGCGGCAGGGCCGCGAGCTCGGGCGGCAGGCAGCGGTGCAGCCACGCCGCCGCCACGCCGGCGGCGCGGGCGCCCAGGACGTCGTGCACCAGCGTGTCGCCCACGAAGAGGTCGAGCGGCCCGGCCGCCTCGAAGATCCGCGGCTGCGGCTTGGCGGCCCCCACCCTCTCGGGCGTGACCACGGCGTCGAAGTAGGGCAGCAGGCCGAGCGCGTCGAGCACCGGCACCTGGTAGGCGGCGAAGCCGTTCGTGACGACCACGAGCCGAGCGCCGAGCTCCGCCAGCCCCTCGAGCGCCTCGCGGGCGCCGGGGAGCGCCGCGATGTGCCCGTCCTCCCCACAGCACTCGCGGACCCAGCGCGCGACGTCGATGCCGCCGGCGAGCTCCGGCTCGCCCCCGAGCTCCACCGCGACCTCGCGGTAGATCGCGTCCCAGTCGTACGCGCCGACGAGGTCGCCGGCGCCCATCCGGCGCTGCCAGCCGCCGGAGACGCGCTGACGCACGGCGCGCGTGGCCTCGTGCTCGCCCAGGTCCTTGAGGCCGGGGGTGGCCTTCAGCAGGGCCGCCAGACGCGGCACCACGCAGGTCTCGAACGGGTTCCGGATCAGCACGCCGTCGAGGTCGAAGCCCACGGACGGCCGCGATCCGCCGGCCAGGCGCCGCGCCGGCAGGGCGCCCGCCGGGCCGACACCCGCCGCCGGCGCGCTGCTCTCCGTGTCGGTCATCCCTTGAGCGCCCCCACGGTCACGCCGCGCAGGAAGTAGCGCTGGAACGCGAAGAACACGACGATCACGGGCACGGCGGCGAGCATGGCCGCGGCCATCTGCAGGCCGAAGAACAGCGGCTCCTGCTCCCTTATCAGGACCAGGCCCACCTGCAGGGTGCGCATGCCGCTCGAGCGCGTCACCACCAGCGGCCACACGAACGAGTTCCACTGGGCGACGAACGTGACGATGCCCAGGAAGGCCAGGCCGGGCCGCACCAGGGGCAGCACGACCTCCCAGAAGATGCGCGGCTCGCTCGCGCCGTCGACGCGCGCGGCGTCGATCAGCTCGCCGGGGAGCGTCTGGATGAACTGCTTCATCAGGAAGATCGAGAAGGGGGCGGCCATCAGCGGGAGCAGGAGGCCGAGGTAGGTGTCGACGAGGCCGAGGCGCGTGACGACCAGGAAGAGCGGCACGAGGATGGCCTCGAACGGCAGCATCATCGAGAGGATGAAGAGCCAGAACAGGGTGCGCGAGCCGGGGAACGGCAGCTTGGCGAGGGCGTAGCCGGCCATGGAGGCCGTGGCGACCACGACCGCCGTCACCGACAGCGCCTGGATGAGCGAGTTCCTGACCCACGACCAGAAGTTCGGCTGCCTCAGGACCGCCCGGTAGTTGTCGAGGGTGAGGTCGGAAGGCACGAGCTCGGGCGGGAAGCGCACGGTCATCGCCGAGGGCGTGAGGGAGGTCGCGAACATCCAGTACAGGGGCACGAGGGCCGCCAGGGCAAGGACGATCAGCGTGACGAGGATGACCACCGCGCCCAGCGGCGTCGGCTTCACGGGGTGCGAGAGGTCGCGGAGGAAGGGGTCGAAGCGCGCTCTCGCGGCCATCAGTACTCCACGTTCTGGCCCAGCAGGCGGAACTGCACGGCGGCCAGCACCAGGGTGATCAGGAAGAGGACGATCGCCTGCGCCGAGGCGAGACCGAGGTTGAAGCGCTGGAACGCCTCCTGGTAGATGCGGTAGACGACCGTCGTGGTGGCGAACTGGGGCCCGCCCTGCGTCATCACGTAGACCGACTCGAACACCTGGAACGTGTTGATCGTCCCCGTGACGACGAGGTAGAGCAGCGTCGGCCGGATCAGCGGGAGGACGACCTTGGCGAAGATCGTGGGCCTCCTGGCGCCGTCGATGAGCGCCACCTCGTAGAGGTCGCGCGGTATCCTCGCGAGCGCGGCGGAGAGGAGCACGATGCTCGAGCCGCCGCCCATCACGACCTGCATCGCCATCAGGGCCGGCAGGGCGGTGCGGGTGTTGCCCAGCCAGGCGACGGGCTCTACCCCGAACAGCCCCACGAACGCGTTCAGCAGGCCGAACGTGGGGTTGAAGATCCAGAGCCAGATCAGCGAGATGATCACGCTCGACGTCACGGCCGGCAGGTAGAAGGCCGACTTGAAGAACGTCTGCAGCGCGCTGCTCATGGGGTCGAGGAGGTAGGCGATCAGGAGCGCCTTGCCCAGCCAGAACACGACGACCACCGCCGTGAACACGCTGGTGTTGACGAGCGCGCGGCCGAACAGCGGGTCGTCGAGGACGCGCCGGAAGTTGGCGAGCCCGACCCACGTCATGCGCGTGGGCCTGACCTCCATGAAGGCCAGGGCGAACGCGATCACCACCGGGACCAGGAAGAAGGCGACGAAGAGGAGCGTCTGGGGCGCGACGAAGACCACGCCCCACAGTCCCCCCTGCCCCGGGGCGCGGCCGCGCCGGCCGCCCCGACCTTCGGCGCGGCCCCGGGCTTCCGCCCGGGGCCGCGCCTCCCCGCCGGTGACGCCGGCGGGAGCACCTACGGTCGACACCTAACGCTCCGCCTGGGCCCTCAGCGGCCGAAGACGGCCCGGTTGGCCTCCCTCACGAAGTCGTCGAGGGCCTGCTGCGGGGTCTTGCTGCGGCTGAGCGCGGCCTCCATCGCGGCCGTGAAGTGCTCCATGGCCGCGGAGATGTCGAGGTCGGAGGGGCCGAAGAACGGCACGCCGTGGTCGATCGCGGCCTGGTAGACCTGCACCTCCGTCGGCACGTCGCCGGTGTAGTCGGCGACGTCCTCGAACGTCAGCTCGGCGTTGGCGGAGCGGCGCGCGGTGATGTAGAGGAGCGTCTCGAGCAGCTTGATGTTCTCCTTGTTCGTCAGGAAGCGCGCGAGCTCCATCGCCATCTCGCGCTTGTACTCGTCCTCCTGCTTGAAGACGATGAACCCACCTGAGGTCTCGTACGCGATCGGGCCGACCTCGGGGTCGTGCGGGAACGGGGCGATGACCACGTCGATCGGGTTCGCGATGCGGCCCTCCTTGAGGTAGCGGTCGATGCGTCCGATCTCGTAGATGCCGCCGTAGCCGATCGCGGCCCGGCCGTTGTGCAGGTTCTCGATCGTGCCGTAGACGTCGAGGGCCTCCCCGCCGCGCGGGGCGTAGCCGTACTCGTAGATCAGGTCGACGATGAACTGCAGCGCGCGGACGCCCTCCTCGGAGTTGAGGACGAACTCGGTGCCCTCGTCGTTGACCAGCTTGGCGCCGAAGCGCATCAGCCACGAGAGCATGTTCTCGACGTCGCGGGCGGCGAACGTGATCGCGTAGACGTCGGTCGTGCCGTCGCCGTCGCGGTCCATCGTCAGCTTCTCGGCCGCGGCCAGGAACTCGTCGATCGTCCAGGAGCGGTCGGGCAGCGCCGGGATCTCGACGCCAGCCTCCTCGAACAGGGCGGTGTTGAGCAGCAGCGTGGAGCCCATGCCGTTGTTCGAGTTGTTCCACGGCCAGATGTAGTGCTGCCCGTCGATGAGGCCCTTGGCCAGCGCGTAGGGCAGGAAGTCCTCCCGGTCCTCGTCGGTGAGGTACGGGTCGATCGGCTCCAGGAGGCCCTCACGCGCCCACTCGGGGTTCCAGTTCAGGTCCTTGGCCACGTCGGGCGTGGTGCCGGAGAAGATCGCGGTCGTGATCTTCTCGCTGTAGCCGGCGTTCGGCACGATCTCGTACCGGACCGTGACGTTCGGGTGCAGCTCCATGAACTTCTCGCTCATGTAGCGGGCGTACTCCTCGCCCGTCGCGGTCGCGCCCTCCGGCATGTCGGGCGTGACGATGCGCCACGGGTTGATCCACCACGTGAGCTCGATCTGGGGCTGCGCGGCGGCCACCGGCGAGAGCGCCAGCAGCGCCACGAGCACCTGCAGTACGGACCGTCGCATCAGCACCTCCATCTGGGGTCAGGACGTTACCCGGGGACTATACCAGTGCGTTACCAGGCGGCGGCCGGGCCAGGGCCAGCAGCTCGGCCAACGCGCGCTCGGGGAGCATCTCCGGGGGTGGCGCGACGCGCGGGAACGTCCTGCCCGCCCACACCTCGACGAGCGCGTCGGCGAGCGCGGGCGCGTCCCCGGCCGGTACCAGCAGGCCGCTCTCCCCGTGGGCGACCAGCTCGTCGATGCTGGTACCCGCGGTGCCGACGACGGGGACGCCCAGCGCCAGGCTCTCGATCACGGTGTTCGGCAGGTTGTCCATCAGGGAGGGCAGCACGCTGGCCGCGGCCCCGGACACGACGCCGTAGAGGCGGCGCTTGTCGAGCGGCCCCAGGTGGGTCACCTGCCCGGCTCTCGCTCCCCAAGCGGCCCGGTAGCGCGTCAGCGCCGCGCCGGAGAGCGGCCCCGCCCAGACCATGCGCAGGTCGGGCGCGCGCTCCCAGGCGAGCGGCAGCGCCTCCGCGAGCACGTCGGTGCCCTTGCGCCGGCCCAGCGAGCCGAAGTGCACGAGGTAGCGCTCCGGTAGGCCGGGCGGCGGCTCCGCCCGGTCCGCGACGTCCACCGGCAGGGGCGGCCTGACGAGGCCGACGTCGAGCCCGTAGCGCTCGGCGAAGTGCCGCTGCAGCAGGCGGCTGGGGGCGTAGCTCGCGTCGGCGCGGCGCTGCGCGAGCACGTCGAGGCGCTCGGTGAGCCGCGTCAGCGCGGTCACGGGCCTGCCCGCCGCCGGCTCGTAGAGGACGCGGGAGGTGCTGATGCGCACCAGGTGCCTGCGGCCCTCGCGCCGCCGCACGAACAGCCCCACCAGGCGCAGGTTCGCCGACTGCACCAGGTGGAAGGGCGCGCGCTCGTGCTCCCTCTCCAGCGCCGCGGCGAGGCGCCGCGCGCTCTCGAGGTAGGCAGGCAGGTGGCCCGCCGCCGGGTCGAGGCGCCTCAGCAGCCAGGCGAGCCCGCGCACGGCCGGCGAGCGGCTGCGCGGCACGCGCACGACCGTCACCGGCCCGTCGGTCAGCCTGCCGCCAACCTCGCTGGTCACGAACACCGTGCAGTCGTGGCCGCACGCCGCCAGCAGGTGGGCGGTCTTGTGGACGTAGCTGCCCACGCCGCCCTCCCTCGTCAGCTCGGTCGGGTACTCGGGCGTGAGGAACGCGACCCGGTAGCGTCCCGCGGGGTGGGTCGCCGTCAAGCCGGACGGGCCCCCAGGCGCCTGCGCACGCGCGACGCCAGGCGCCCGAGCTCGTGGCGCCAGGGCGGCTCGCAGCCGAGGACCTCGTGCACCGCGGCCATCGCCTCGCGGCGGGCCGCCGGGTCGGCCAGCCGTCCGGCGCGGTGGTAGCAGTTGCCGCAGAAGAAGGCGCGGGCGCGGGCCGCGAGGTCCGGGGCCAGCGCGCGCTCCTCGGCGAGCAGGCCCTCGATCAGCTCGAGCACGTAGGCGGCGTCCTCCGCCCAGGCCCTCACCTTCGCGGCCTTGCCGGCGTTGTCCTCGTGCATGCGGAACGTCGCCTTCACCTCCGGCACCTCCACCGTTCCCGCCGCCGCGGCGACGCGCACGTACGCCGCCACGTCGTTGAAGAGCTGCCTGGGCGTGTCGAACCCGCCCGCGGCGCGCAGCGCCGCGGTGTCGAACAGCGTGCTGCAGAGGTAGAAGGACGTCTCGTTCGCGAACCAGGCCTCGAGCAGGCCGCGCAGCCCCGTCCCCGGCGCGCGGTTCGTGCGCTCGTAGACGACGCGGCCCGCGCCGTCGACCACGCGCGTGCCGGTCCGCACCAGGCCGGGCCGCCCGTCGCCGATGGCCGCGACGCACGCCTCCACGAAGTCGGGGTCCACCGCGTCGTCGTCGTGCAGGAGCAGGAAGTAGTCGCCGCTGGCCAGGGCGACCAGCGAGTTGAAGTTGCCCTGGGCGCCGACGTTCCGCTCGTGCCTGTGGTAGGCGACGCGGCCGCCGCCGACCTCCCTGACGACCTCCGCGGTGTCGTCCTCCGAGCAGTTGTCGGCGACGATCACCTCGACGCGCTCGTAGGTCTGCGCCAGGGCGGACGCGAGCGCCTCGCGCAGGTAGCCGCGCGCGCGGTTGTAGGTCGGGATCCCGATCGTCACGAGCGGCGCTCTCACCTCTGCCCCCTCACTCCGGGCTGCGCCAGGCGCGCGCCGCCTCGTCCCAGACCCTGACCGGCCGCGCCGGCGCGCCGGCCACGATCGTGCGCGGCGGGACGTCCCGCGTGACCACGCTGTTCGCGCCCACGACGGCGAGCTCGCCGATCGTCACGCCCGGCATGACGACCACGTTCTGCCCCAGCCAGGCGCCGCGGCCGATGCGCACGGGCGCGACGGGCGCGATGCCCTGGTACTTGTAGGGCACCTCGGCGGTGGTCGTGGCGTGCGTGCCGTCGGCGACGAACACGTTGGCGGCGAACATCACGTCGTCCTCGATCACGACCTCCTGGAACGCGACCACCTGGAGCGAGGCCGTGGCCGTGACCCTGTCGCCGATCAAGATCCGCGGCTCGAACCGCTGCTCCACGTGCTGCCCGCCCGGATGGGCCATCCACCCGCCCGGGTAGCGCGCGTTCGCCTTCAGCTCGCTGCCCGGTCCCAGCTTCACGCCCGTCCCGATATGGATCCGTTCGGCACCGACGACGCTGCGCGGTCGCTGCATCACGAACCCCGGACCCACGCTCGCGAAGGGGGGCAGCGTGCGTGCGTCCCACCAGCGCGACGCGCGGCGCCAGACGTCGTCGAGCCGGACGGCGATCGTGGAGAGTACGTCGCGGCGCATCCGCACCTCCGGGGCGATGCTGCCGGCGGCGCCAAGGGCGAGTGCCCCGCCGGGGCGGGGCACTCGCGCGCGGCTGCTGCCTGCGCTCAAGGGGCAGTGTAGGTGAAGTGGAGGACCGGCGCGACGCTCGGGTCCTCGTCGTACGTGGCGATCTGGCGCCAACCGACCGTCGCGTCGGCGTCGTTGTTCTTGATGATGATGCCGACGTCGCCCGACTCGTCCCAGCCGTCCAGGTCGACGACGGCCTGGAGGACCGCGCTGATGTCGACGGTCTGCTGGGCCGCGCCGGTCTGGCCCTTGACGGTCCAGTCGGGGATGTCCGTCCACTCGACGCTCGCGCCGACGAGCGGGCGGCTGGAGAGCGGGTCAGCGTCGCTCTCGTGCAGGATCTGCGCGGGCGACGTGCTGGCCTCGGCCGTGATCAGCAGGCTGATCGCGTCGCTGTTGTCGGACGGCACGTGCGCCGCGTTCGTCGCGCGGATGATCGACGTGAACTGGATGTAGGCCGACTCGATCGTCGCTCCCGCCGGGATGCCCAGGTCGCGGAAGATGAAGCCGTTGATGACCTCGGCCTCGTAGCGGTTCACGTACGCCAGGCCCGAGTACTGCAGGCGGCTGTGGGTGAAGCCCGGGCCGTGCACGGGGTCCCCGGTGTTGGCGGCCGTCACCCACTCGAGACCGTCGTCGTCCCTGTGGTCGATCGCGACCTCGCGCGACACCGGCGCGCCCAGGTTCGGGTCACGGAAGACGGCGACGACGACGAAGGGGTCCTTGTCCGGCGTCAGCTCGCAGCTCGCGTCGCCGTCGGCGCACTGCGCGTCGGCGTCGCCCGCCCAGCCCGCGAACTCCATGCCCGGTTCGGGCGTGGCCGTGAACGTGTAGGAGCTGGAGCTGGACGCCGTGACGGGACCGCAGTCGCCGCTGGCGGTCCCGGCCCCGGCGTCGTAGGCGCAGTCGATGCCCAAGTCGTCCTGCACGACCCTACCGCCGGCGTTGCTGCCCGTGAACTGGACGGAGAGCTGGACCTCCTCCGGCACCTGCGAGGACTCGAACGTGGCCGTGACGGTCTTGTCGCCGTCCATCGTCACCGTGCAGGTCGCGTCGGTGCCGGCACAGGCGCCGCCCCAGCCGGCGAACGTGCTGTCGTCACCCGCCGTGGCGACGAGGGTCACCTGGGTGCCGGCGGCGTGCTCGCTCGTGCCCACGGCGTCGCCGCCCGTCGAGTCGAACGTGACCGTGCCCGAGCCGTCGCCCTCGACGGTCACCGTGAGCGTGTGGGTCTCCCCCGGCGGTTGGATGGGCTCGCCGCAGGCCGCTATCACGACCGCCAGCCCCGTCAGGATCGCCAAAGTACGTAGTCTCTTCACGTCGTCTCCTTCTGCTACCCGCAGTGCGGTCCCCTGCGCCCGGCGACCGGGCACCTGGACCGCCCTCCGTGCTGCCGTCCACGTCCCCGTGACGGGCGACGCTGGGCGGGCGAGCTCGTACGAGTGATGCGAGGGTAGCGACCGACAGATGAGAAACCGCGGCTTAGGTGAGAGGGACATGGCAGCCGGTCCGGGGAACGCCCTGCCCGAGCCGGCTGGGGCGGTCACGCGGCTCACATCTTCCGTTGACACGATGCTCGACAGCGCACGCCTGCGGCGGCGCCGCTGTGCGGGCGTCGGCGGACGCGTCCGCCGACGCCCGGAGGAGGGCCCGTGGAAGAGGGAGAGCCGTCGCGGACGGCCCGAAGGGAGACGGGCCGACCCCAACGAACCGCGCGGTGGCCGGCCGCCAGGCTGGCGGCGTTCGCGGCGCTGCTGGCGCTGGTCGCCTGCGACACGGTGCTTCCGCCCCCGCCGCCGCCGAGACCCCCCGACGGCAAGGAGTGGCGCGAGCAGCGCCTGACCGCGCCCACGAGCGTCGCCGCCGTGGAGCTGGACGTCGTCTACGACCCCGAGACCACCGCGTTCCGGGGGCTCAGCGCCGTCCCCCAGGGCGCCATCGCGGCCGCCCACGACGACGGCGGGACCGTGACCGTCACATGGCTATCGCCCCAGCCGCGCCAGGGCGTGCTGCTGACGCTCCACTGGGAGGTGGAGGCGGACGCGGAGGCGCCGGCGGCCGAGCAGGTCTCCGCCTACCGCGAGGACGGCTCCGCTGCGGCCGGGTCGCCGTCGCTCGGCGGCCTGGTGGCCGACTCGGGGGTGGAGCCCGCCGCGCTGCAGGACCGCCTGGCGGACATGGGACCGGTCACCGCCGCGAGGGCCGCCTGCCTGCTCGCCGACTACCCCGCGGCGCTGGCGGACCGCCCGCTCGGGGACCTCGACGAGAGCGGCGAGGTCGACGTCCGCGACGCGTTGCTCGCGGCCGCTACGGTCGTCGGCGGTCCCGCCGCCGACGACGTCTTCGAGCTGTTCCACGCCGACCTCACGGGCGACTGCGACTACGACGAGGCCGACGTGCGCCAGGCGTTCCTCAAGGCGGCGCTGCCCGACGCTCCGGCGGCGCCCGTGGCCAAACCGCTCGTCCTGACCTACGCGCGCATGCGCGCGGATGAGCCCGTGCTCGTCGGCAACGCCGGCCGCCTGCCCCTGCAGGGCCTAGCCTTCTTCGGCCTGAACCTCAACGGCAGCGGCTTCACGGGCACCTTCGACTGGGTGATCGAGGGGCAGTCGGGCCTCTGGACCCTCGCCGCCGACCCGAACGACGCCCTCGGCACGCTGCGGGTCCAGGCCGGCGAGGCCGCGGCTGAGGTCGCCGTCGGCAACGTGGCGGTCCTCGTCGCCGGGCAGTCGAACGCGGTGGGGTGGGACCCCGCCGTGCCCGCCGACCTCCGTGACGGCGAGGGCTTCCCGGCGGTGAGGATGCTGGGCAACGACTACGTCTGGCGTCCCGCGACCGAGCCGCTCGACGACCCCACCGGCCAGCTCGACCAGGTGAGCGAGGACGCCACGCCGGGCACCTCGGCGGGCACGGCCCTGGGCCGCCTGCTGCACGCGGGCGACGAGGCGGCCGGCGTGGTCGGCACCGGACGCGCTGCCTACCTGATCCCGGCCGCGCTCGGCGGCAGCCGCATGACGCCGCGCCCGAACACCGGCGTCGGCTGGTACCTGGGGCCGTCAGACCTGAGCGGCACCGACCGCGGCACGCTCTTCGGCAGCGCCATGTACCGCGCCCTCGTGTCGAGCGGCCTGCGCGACGACCCTGCCGGCGGGGCCGAGCCCGAGGGCGGGCCCGTGACCGCGGTCTTCTGGTACCAGGGCGAGTCGGACAACTCGACCGCGGACCTCAGGCGCGACTACTCGGGGTACACGGCGCAGGTGTTCCAGGCGATGCTGTCGCTGCTCGGCCAGGCGACCGGCGCCGTCGAGCCCGTGGTGATCTACGCCCAGCTGGCGGCCTACGGGTGCTGCTTCGGGGAGGAGTCGGCGTCCGCGGCCTACGTCGAGCACCTCAAGACCCACGACATCGCCGAGCGCCAGCGGCGCCTGGAGCAGGGCGCCTACCTCGGCACGCCGCACCTGCTGCCCAACACGGGGCTCGCGAGCGGCGTCGCCCGCGCGCACATGGTCGTCACGCACGACCTCCCCCGGTTCGACCGCATCCACCTCAGCGCCGAGGCGCAGCGCGAGCTCGCGCGCCGCGTCGCCCTCGCGTACCAGGAGCACGTCCTCGGCTGGGACGTCGACGGCACCGGTCCGCGGCTCGTCTCCCTGAGCCGGTCGGGGGCGACGATCACCGTGACGTTCGACCGCGAGGTCACGGCGCCCCACGTCACCGGGCCCACCGCCTACTCGGGGTACTTCACCGCCTGGGCCGGACCTCCCAGCGGCGACGACTACAGCGGCTCGTACGGGTCGAACACCGTGGCGATCAGCAAGGTCGAGAGGCACCCGAGCGACGCCCGCAAGGTGCTGGTCACGCTGGCGTCGAACCCGGCGCAGCCGGTCTACCTGCGCTACATGCGCCCGCACGAGCCCACGGCCACGTCGGAGTACCTGGAGGACATGATACGCGCCGCCGGCTCGGGCCTGCCGGCGCCTGCCTTCGGCCCCCTGCGGGTGGACTGACCGCGGCGGGGCCGCGCGGCAGGAAGGGGTCGCGCCGCGCGCGCCGCCAGCCGGGTCGGCACGGGCGAGCCGCGGCGCCGGCGTTGGAGTACTCTGCCAGCCAAGCCATAGCTCTCGCCGGGGCACCGGCGCAGCGAGGGAGGCAGTGAGTATGTCGCCTACCGCCACCACCCGGACCCACAAGCACGTGCTCACCCCGTGGAGCAAGCAGTCGGCGGTCGACACCCCGACGATCACGCGGGGCCAGGGGTCGTACCTCTACGACGAGTCCGGCAAGCGCTACCTCGACCTCTCGGCGGGCCTCGTCGCCGTCAACCTCGGCCACGGCCACCCCGCGGTGGTCGACGCGATCAAGCGCCAGGCCGAGAAGCTGCTCTACGCCGCGCCGTCGCTCGTCAACGACGTCCGCAGCGAGTTCGCCGCCCTGCTCTCCGAGGTCTCGCCGTGGGACGAGGGCTGCCGGGTCTTCTTCACCACCAACGGCGGCGAGGGCAACGAGGACGCCGTGAAGATGGCGCGCATGATCACCGGCCGCCACAAGGTCATGGTGGCCTACCGCTCGTTCCACGGCTCGGCGCCCGGCGCCGGCAGCCTCACGGGCGAGGACCGGCGCTGGACGAACGAGCCCGGCATGCCCGGCGTGGTGCGGTTCTTCGCGCCCTACCCCTACAACTCGCCCTTCTTCACCGACGACCCGGCCGAGGAGGTGCGCCGCGCCCTGCAGCACCTCGAGGACGTGATCACGTTCGAGGGGGCGAAGAACATCGCGGCGCTGGTCATCGAGCCCGTCGTCGGCTCTAACGGCGTGATCGTCTACCCCGACGGCTACCTCAAGGGCGTCCGCGACATCACCGCCCGCCACGGCATCGTGCTCGTCTTCGACGAGGTGATGACGGGCTTCGGGCGGACCGGCGACACCTTCGCGGCGCAGCGCTTCGGCGTCGTCCCCGACATGATCGTCTTCGCCAAGGGCGTCGCCTCGGCCTACGTGCCGCTCGGCGGCGTGATGGTCCGCGAGTCGCTGGCGAAGCACTTCGACGACAACGTGCTGATGTGCGGGCACACCTACTCCGGCCACCCGCTGGGGATGGCGGCGGGCCTCGCCACCGTCACGGCCATGCGCCAGGAGGGCCTGTTCCAGCGGGGACGCGAGCTCGAGCCCGTCATCCGCGAGGGCCTCGAGGCCCTCAAGGAGCGCCACCCCGTCATCGGCGACGTCAGGGGCGTCGGCGCCTTCTTCGGCGTCGAGTTCGTCAAGGACCGCGCCACCCGCGAGCCGCTCGTGCCCTGGTACGGCGGCGACAACTCGCCGATGGGCAAGCTCATCCCCGCCCTGCGCGAGCACGGCGTCTACGCCTTCGGGCGCTACAACGTGTTGCTGGTGACGCCGCCCCTCACGGTCTCGCGCGAGGACCTCGCCTTCGGCTTCGAGGGCCTCGACAAGGCGCTGAAGGTCCTGGCCTGAGCCACGCCTGACGAGGTACGGACCGGCGGCCCGCGGGAGGGCCGCCGGTCCTTCTACACCTCTGCGTAGCGGTCGACTACCGCAGCCAGCCCTCCACGACGTCGCGGTTCGCGGCGATCCAGGCGCGGGCGGCGTCCAGGGGCTCCATGCCCTCCTGCGTGATCATCAGCATCACCTCGCCCATCTGCTCGCCGGTCCAGTAGAAGGAGTCGAGGAAGGCCAGGACGTCTTCGGGCGCCTCGTTCTCTGCCCACCGGCGGTTGACGACCGTGTGGATGCTCTCCGCGTCGCCGAACACGCCCTCGGGGTCCTCGAGGTACTTCAGGTCGTAGGCGGCCCACATCCAGTGGGGACGCCAGCTCGTGACGACGATCGGCTCGCCGCGCGAGTAGGCGCGGTCGAGGGCGGCGGTCATGGCGGCGTCCGATCCGTCGAGCAGGACGAAGCCCGTGAGCCCGTAGACCTCGAGCGCCTCGTCGCTCGCCCGCATCAGGCCTGCACCGGGGTCGATGCCGACGATCTCGCCGCCGAACATGGCGGCGTTCTCGTTCAGCTCGGTGATGCTGTCGATCTCGACGTACGCCGGCACGGCCCAGCCGATGTCGGCGCCCTCGAGGTTGGGGCCCAGGTCGATGAGGTCGGCCTGCGTCTGCTCCCAGTAGGCCTCGTGCGTGGCGGGCAGCCAGGCGGCAACGATGGCATCGAAGTCGCCCTGCGCCAGGCCCGTCCACATGGGCCCGGCGTCGACCGAGGTCAGCTCGACGTCGTAGCCGAGCTCGTCCATGAGCACGGCGGCCACGACGTGCGTCGAGGCGATCTCGGAGTCCCAGAGGACGTACCCGAGGTCGATGGTGTCGTCTTGCGCCGCCGCGATTCCGAACAGCACTGCGCAAGTGATGACGACGAACCACTTATTCACTAGTTACCTCCCGTTGTCATCGGGGCTCGAACCGGACGGAACGACAGCACGTCCCGCGGCGTACGCACGTACGCTCACCAACTAGAGCCGATATCGGCCAGTTCCGACCGTAACACGGGCCGGAAAGCGCTGCCAACCCCCGGTGCAAGGGCAGTGCTACACGGCGCAGCGCGCCGCTCGCGTCAGGCGTCCCGCGTGCGGCGCCTCCCCACGGAGGCCGTCACGCGGTCGAGCACGATCGCCAGGACCACCACGGCGAGCCCCGCCTCGAAGCCCTGGCCGACGTTCAGGCGCTGGATACCCCGCAGCACCTCGGCCCCGAGGCCGCGCGCGCCGATCATCCCGGCTATGACGACCATCGACAGGTTGAGCATTATCGACTGGTTGACGCCGGCCATGATGCTCGGCCGCGCCACCGGCACCTCGACCTTGACCAGGCGCTGCCAGCTCGTCGAGCCGAACGCCTCCGCGGCCTCGATCAGGTCGGCGGGGACCTGCCTGATCCCGAGGCTGACGAGGCGTACCAGGGGCGGGATCGCGAACACGAACGTCGCCACGACGCCGGGAACCACCCCGATGCCGAAGAACATGACGGCGGGGATCAGGTAGACGAAGGCCGGCATCGTCTGCATGAAGTCCAGGACGGGCCGCAGCACCCTCTCGACGGCGTCGCTCCGCGCCGCCAGCACCCCCAGCGGCACGCCGACCACGAGGATCAGGGCCTGCGCGGCCAGGACCAGCGACAGCGTCTGGACGAACGGCTGCCATAGGCCGACGTTGTGCACGAGGGCGAGGCCCGCCAGGGCGAAGAGGCCGACCCGCCACCCCGCCAGCCCGGTCGCCAGCGCCGCGAACGCGAGGATCACGCCGGGCGCAGGGACCAACTGCAGCACCGTCAGCATGGCGCCGATCGCGGCCTCCACGCCGGCGGCGAAGCCGTCGAAGAGCGGCGCCAGCGAGTCGCGGACGGCGTCGACGGCGCTCGAGACCCACTCGCGGATCGGCACCCGGAACTCAAGCACCGCCGGCCCCCAGGCTCGGCCGCACGTCGACGGTCCGCAGCGGCGCCCCGCCGCTGACCTCCGCGCCGGTGGCCTCCCGCGCCGGCCGCGCCAGGGCCGCCAGGATCGCGCCCTTGACCACGACCCCGCGCAGCCTGCCGCTCGCGTCGACGACCGCGATGGGGCGCGAGCCCTCCGAGGCGATCGCGATCACCTCGTGGAGCGGGGTGTCGACGCTCACGGTAGGGGCGGGCTCCATCAGGTCGCCGTGGATGCGCTCGGAGCCGACGCTTCCCTCGCGGAGGGCGGAGACGATCCGCTCCGAGGTCACGTAGCCGCGGATACGCCTCTCGCCGTCGACGACGAGGATGCCCGACAGGCCGGAGCGACGCATGCGGTTCAGCGCCGTCTGGGGCCCGTCGCTGAGGCGTGCGACCTCCTTGACGGGCTGCATGATCGACCCGGCGGTCAGCACCCCGGTCTTGTCGACCCCCTCCACGAAGGCGGCGACGTAGTCGTCGGCGGGAGCCGTGATCAGCTCCTCGGGAGTGCCGACCTGCACGACCCGCGCGTCCTTCATGATCGCCACGCGGTCGCCCAGGCGCAGCGCCTCGTCGAGGTCGTGGGTCACGAAGACGACGGTCTTGCGCATGCGCGCCTGGAGCTCGCTCAGCTCGTCCTGCATCTCCCGCCTGATCAAGGGGTCGAGCGCGCTGAACGCCTCGTCCATCAGCAGGATGTCCGCGTCGACGGCGAGCGCCCGCGCCAGGCCGACGCGCTGCTGCATGCCGCCGGAGAGCTGGTGGGGGTAGCTGCGCTCCCAGCCGGCCAGGCCCACGAGCTCGATGGCCTGCATCGCGCGCTCGCGGCGCGCGTCCCGGGGCACGCCCTGCACCTCGAGGCCGTAGGCGACGTTCTCCAGCACGTCGCGGTGCGGGAGCACCGCGAACTGCTGGAACACCATGCCGCTGAACTTCCGGCGACGGACCTCGAGCAGCTCGCGGCGCGACAGCTTCGTGATGTCGACGCCGTCCACGACGACGCTGCCTCGGGTCGGCTCGTGCAGGCGGTTGAGGAGCCTGAGCAGCGTCGACTTGCCGCTGCCCGAGAGGCCCATGAGGACGAACGTCTGGCCCGCTGCGACGTCGAGGTTCACGTCGGCGACGCCGACGGCGTTGCCGTAGCGCGCCTGCACCTCGGCCTTGGTCGCGCCCCGCTCCAGCGCCGCGACGGCGCGTCCGGGGTCGGGCCCGAAGACCTTGTAGAGGCCGCGAACGGCGATCTTCGGTGGCTTCCCGCTGTGGTCGGGACTGGAGGCGTCGGGTGGATGCGAGATGTTCATGTCAACTCCGTTGCGGTCTCGGTTAAGGGACGAGGTCCACTGTCTGCCGACGCGCCGCGGACACCAGACGCAGGGCCTGACATGTCCTTGGGCCCTGTCACCCTACAACAGGGGCCCGTCCCGGCCGTCGCCCCCGTGCACGACGTGACGCAGGAGCGCCGCCGAGGGGCCCGCGCAGTATCTTTGACGCCACGGATCACGAGAAGGGGGTAGCCGCCCGTGCCGCTACTCGAACGCGACGGCCTGCTCGACGAGATGGCGTCGCGCCTCCGCGCGGCGGCCCGCGGGCGCGGCTCCGTGGTGCTCCTCGGCGCCGAGGCGGGCGCCGGGAAGACCTCGGTCGTGCTCGAGTTCGCACGACGCAGCGGCCGCAGCGCCCACGTCCTGATCGGCTGCTGCGACCCGCTGACCACGCCGCGGCCCTTGAGCCCCTTGATCGACATCGCCCTCGACCCGCGCTCGCGCCTCTCGGGGTCGTTCGCGGCGTCCGCGGCGCCCTACGAGCTGTTCACCGCGATCCAGCGGCGCATGGCCGACTCCGACCTGCCGCTCGTGCTCGTGATCGAGGACGTGCACTGGGCCGACGAGGGGACGCTCGACTTCCTGCGGTTCATCGGCCGCCGCGTCGAGTCGCTGCCGTCGCTCGTCGTCGCCACGTACCGCGACGACGAGGTCGGCCCGCAGCACCCGGCGCGGCCGGTGATCGGCGAGCTGGCGGCGCAGCCCTCCGCGACGCTGCTGCCGGTACCGCCGCTCAGCGTGGAGGCGGTCACGGAGCTCGCCGGCGGCGACGCGGCGCTGGCCGCTCGGGTCCACCGCGTCACCGACGGGAACGCGTTCTACGTCACCGAGGTGCTGGCCTCCGGCGAGGAGGTGCCGACGACCGTCAGGGAGGCCGTCCTGGCGCGCGCCTCGCGTCTGAGCGAGAGCGCCAGGCGCCTCGTCCAGGTCGTGGCGACGGCGCCGCGCCGTCCCCCGGGCCAGGGCCGGGGGCCGCTGACGCCGCGGTAGGTCGAGGTGCTGGAGCTGATCGTCGCCGGCCTCACGAACGCCGAGATCGCGGAGCGCCTCGCGATCACCGAGAAGACGGCCGAGCACCACGTCTCCGCCGTGCTGGCCCGCCTGGGCGCGCCGAACCGCGCCAGCGCGGTGGCGACGGCGATCGGCCTCGGGCTGGTGTCGCGGGCCGGGGACGCCGGGGAGCTGCAGGCATAGGGGGTTCCCCCGATTCCTGGAGCGCCGCCTCGGCCACAACATCGGGGGGACCGCGAGAGGTCGGAAGGGAGCCTGACATGCCGACGTTCATCATCGAGAGGACGGTGCCCGGCGCCAGCCAGCTCACGAAGGAGCAGCTCAGGGACATCGCGCGCACGTCGAACCAGGTCGTGGAGAACCTGGGCGTGCCCTACCGCTGGCTGCACTCCTACGTGGCCGGCGACAAGCTCTACTGCGTCCACGAGACGGAGAACGCCGACATCGTCCGCGAGCACGCGCGCCGCGGGGGCTTCCCCTGCGACACCGTGACCCTGGTCAGCGAGGTGATCGGGCCGGAGACGGCGAGCGCCTGACCGCCGTCTTGGGCGGCGGACGGCGCGACGGGCGGGCGCGGCGCGAACCTCGCTCCCGTCCGCGCCCGACCCGCCGCCGGTCCGAGCCGCGGGCGCCCGCTGCCTGGTCGAGGCCGCGGGCGCCCGTCTCCCGTCGCCGCCGGTCGGTCAGCGGTCCAGCCAGGCGGTCCTCAGCCCGAGGTAGCTGGTGTTCGGGAAGTGCTCGAAGCCGCGCACGTCCCGGCGCAGCGCCTCGAACTGCGAGGAGTGGAACAGGAACACGTGAGGGACGAGGTCGAGGATGCGCTCCTGCGCCTGCACGTAGACCTGGCGCCGCTGCTCCTGGTCGGCGACGCGGCGGCCCTCCTCGAGCAGGCGGTCGAGCTCGGGGTCGCTGAAGTTGCCCAGGTTGCCGCCGTTGCCCGTGTAGAAGACGTTGAACAGGAAGTCGTCGGGGTCGCTCTGGCCGGACTCGCCCAGGATCGTGGCGGCGAAGTCGCCCTCCAGGGCCTTCGGCAGGTAGATCGACCAGTCCTCGGCGACGATGTTCGCCCGGATGCCGATCTCGGCCAGGTTCGCCTGAATCACCTCGGCCGGCGTGCGCAGGAAGTCGTAGGTGCTCGTGACGTAGAGGTCGAACTCGAAGCCTTCTGGGTAGGCCGAGGCGGCCAGCGCCGCGCGCGCCGCCTCGACGTCGCGCCCGATGTACGGGCTCGAGTCGATGCCGTAGTAGTTCGACGCCGGGATCGTCGTGCCCGTGGCGGGCACGCCGCCGGTACCGAACAGGGCCAGGTCGACGATCGCCTGCTCGTCGATCGCGTAGGCGATCGCCCGGCGGACGTTCACGTCGTCGAACGGCGGACGCTCGACGTTGAAGTAGATGCTGCGGAAGTTCGCGGACAGGCCGCCGACGACCTCGATGTTCGGGTCGGCCCGCAGGATATCGACGTCGGCCGAGGGCACGTACTCGATGAAGTCGACGCTGCCCGTCTGGATCGCCGTCGTGCGCGCGGTCGGGTCCGGGTAGAACTGGAACACGATGCCGTCGAGGTACGGCAGCCGGTTGCCCTCGGCGTCGGTGCCCCAGAAGTCGGGGTTGCGCTCGAGGACGAGGCGCGTCTGCGGCACGTACTCGACGAACCTGAAGGGCCCGGTGCCGACCACGACCTGCTGCAGGTCGCCGTGCTCGCGGACCACGTCCTCCGAGACGATCACGTTGAGGCTGTGCGCGAGCTTCGACAGCAGCGGGCTGAACGGCTCGGAGAGCGTCATCACGACCGTCAGCTCGTCCGGCGCCTGGATGTCGGCCACGACCGCGAAGTCGTCGGCGCGCGGCGAGGCGACGGCCGGGTCCTTGATCCTGTTGATCGAGAACACGACGTCGGACGCCTGCAGCGTGTCGCCGTCGTGGAACCTGACGCCCTCGCGCAGGTGGAACGTCCAGGTGAGCCCGTCCTCCGACACCTCCCACGACCCGGCGAGCCCGGGGACGATCTGCAGAGACGAGTCGAACATCACCAGCGTGTCGTAGACGTTCTCGAGCATGTTGCGCGTCGAGGTCGCGTTGGTGATGTGCGGGTCGAGGCCCACCGGGTCCGTCTGCATGCCGGCGACGAGCGTGCCGCCGTACTTCGGTTGGGCGAGCGCCAGGCCGGCGACCGCGACTAGGACCAGTACTGCCAAGCGACGAACCATCCTCAGGCCCTCCTCGGGGTGAAGCAAGTACCCGAAGAAGATACTCCTAGACGCGCCCGCGCGCTCGCCCTAGCCGCCGGCGCCGCCCGGGCGGGGGCCTTGGCCCCCTAGCCCCGGCCGCGGGTCCTGGGGTCGAGCGCGTCGCGCAGCGCGTCTCCGAAGAGGTTGAAGCCGAGGACGACGACCATGATCGCCAGGCCGGGCGCCACGGTCGCCCACGGCGAGAGCGACAGGAAGCGCCGGCCCTCCGCGACCATCAGCCCCCAGCTCGCCGCCGGCGGCTGGGTGCCGAGGCCCAGGAACGACAGCGACGCCTCGGCGAGGATGCCGTAGGCCAGGCGCAGCGTCACCTCGACGATCAGCGGCGCCGCGGCCGCCGGCAGGACCGCACGCAGGAGCACCCGCCAGTCGCGGCTGCCCAGCGAGCGGCTGGCCTCCACGAACAGCTCCTCGCGCACGGTGATCACCGCGCCGCGGGCCACGCGCGCGAACGGTCCGACGTACACGAGGCCGATCGCCAGCACGAGGTTCACGAAGCCAGGCCCGAGGAACGCCAGGAGCGCGATCGCGAGCAGGATCGCCGGGAACGAGAGCAGGACGTCGGTCACGCGCATCATCAGCCCGTCCACCCAGCCGCGGTAGTAGCCGGCGAGGACGCCCATCGTCCCGCCGACGAGGAGCGCGAAGAGCGTCGACGCCGCCGCGACCGACAGCGAGCTGCGGCCGCCGTAGACGATGCGAGAGAGGGTGTCGCGCCCGTACTGGTCGGTGCCGAGGAGGTGCTCGCGCGTGGGGCCCAGGAGCCGCGCCGGCGGGTCGAGCGCCACGGGGTCGTAAGGCGCGACCCAGGGCGCGAACACGGCCGAGAGCACGGCCACCAGGACGATCGCCGCGCCCACGCCGCCCGCGCCGCTGAACGCGACGAGGAGAGGGTGGCGGCGGCGGGCCGACCCGCGCCCGCGGCGCTGCGATGCGACGGCAGCGGGCTCACTCATAGCGCACCCGCGGGTCGATGAGGGCGTAGAGGACGTCCACGACGAGGTTCACCACCACGAACGCCGAGGCGATCAGCAGCACCGCCCCCTGCACCTGGGGGTAGTCGCGGAGGTTGATGCCCTCGAGCGCGAACCGGCCCACGCCCGGCAGGCTGAACACCTGCTCGATGATCACCGCGCCGCCCAGGAGCTGGCCGAACTGCAGCCCCACGACCGTGACGACCGGGATCAGCGCGTTGCGCAGCGCGTGCCGCAGCACGACCGTGCGCTCGGCCAGGCCCTTGGCCCTGGCGGTCCGCACGAAGTCGAGCCCCAGGACCTCGAGCAGCGTCGAGCGCACGATGCGGGCCGTCGCCGCGGCGAGGACCAGCCCCAGCGACAGGGCGGGCAGGACCATGTGGCGCAGGTTCTGGAGCGGCGCCTCGGTCAGCGGCACGTAGCCCGCCGGCGGCAGCCACTGCAGGCGCAGGGAGAACAGCAGGATCAGCAGGATGCCGAGGAAGAACCCCGGGATCGACAGGCCCAGGAGCGCCAGCACCGAGCCGAGGTGGTCCACCCACGTGCCGCGGTTCAGGGCCGCCAGCACGCCCACCGGCAGCGCGACCGCCAGGGCGACGACGAGGCTCAGGAGCGTGAGCTCGAGCGTGACCGGGAAGCGCAGGGCGAGGTCGAGGGCCACGGGCCTGCCGGTGCGGAGCGAGGTGCCCAGGTCGCCGCGGACGGCGGCGGAGGCCCACTGGCCGAACTGGACGTGGACCGGGAGGTCGAGGCCGAACATGCGCCGCAGCTCGGCCAGCCTCTCCTGCGAGACGTTCCCCTGCAGGCCGACGAGGTTCGTGACGACGTCGCCCGGCACGGCCCGCATGAGGAAGAAGACGATGAGCGCGACCCCGAAGAGCGTCGGGACAGCCAACAGGCAGCGCCGACCGACGTAAGCGAGCATGGCTGGCGCCGATCGTATCAGCGGCGCGGGTCGGGCCGATCACGCCCGTCCGAGCGCGCACCGGGGCCGCTGTGGGCGCGCGCTCGACCCGCTCAGGGCAAGAGGCCGGCGTCGGTGGCGGCCACGCCGAGGGCGCGCGCGCAGGCCAGGAGCTTGCGGTCGAGCGTGTGGAGCACCTCGCCGTGCCGCCACGCCAGGGCGAGGTGGAGGGCGTCAGGGCCCCTCAGACCCAGGTGCGGGTCGGCGACGAGCATCGCCCTGGCGGTCGCGTGATCGCCGCGCTCGGGGGTGACGACGACGTAGACGTCGCGCGCGTGGGTCTCCAGGGCTCCGAGGAGGACCTGGGGATCGCCATCGAGCGCGCCCGACCGTACGAGCCGCGCGACGGCGCTCGCGAACTCGACGAGCGCCCACTCGCTGGTCACGAGCTCGCCCGGCGCAGCGGCGCGGATCACGCGCTCGACGCCTAGGCTGTGCGGCTCGTCGAGGTAGTAGGGCAGCAGGAAGCTGGTGTCCAGGTAGATGTCAGTAGCGCTCCTCGTCACGCATGCGCGTCAGCTCCTCGACGGCGCTACCGCGCACGCGGCCGTGGCGGGCCCGGAACTCGCCCATGTCCGGCGCGCCGCGCTTGGGGGGCGTGAGCGTGGCGACGACCCTCCCGTAGCGCGTGATGCTTATCGTCTCCCCGGCCTGCACCCTCCGTAGGAGCTCGCTGAGGTGCTTCTTGGCCTCTGCGGTGGTGACCTCGGCCACGCTGCCCTCCGTTCTTGACCAAGATTATGACCGAGACCGGCGTGGCGATGCCCACGGCGAGGCTACGTACCCCGCAGCGCTCGTGGCCCGGCCTCCCTCGCCACGTAGGTTCACGCCACCCACCGCCAGGGCCGCGCGGCGCCCGACCGCACGCCCTGGCGCCTCGCCGTCTCGCGGCGTAACCTACCGGCGTGCCCATCCGCGACGAGCTGATCGAGCGCGTGATCAAGCAGCTCGAGGAGGCGTTCAGTCGCCTCGCCGCCCGCACCGGCGAGATCGAGGAGGGCGGCGCCGAGGCCGCGCTGCTCAGGGCCGAGCTTGACGACGTCTACCGCCGCTTCCTCGGGACGAGCGCGGACCTCGTCGCGCGCCTGCCGACCGAGGACCTCCTGGCCGTGATCGGCTCGGCCGGCTACGTCGACGGCGAGCGCGCCTACCTGCTCTCCGCCCTGCTCGAGACCGAGGCCGAGCTCGAGCGCGCCCTCGGCGCCACCCCCGACGACCCGCTAGTCGTCTCGCTGCGGGCGCGGGCGATCGACATGGCGCTCGAAGCGGGCATCGAGGAGCTGGGTGAGCCCGACCTGCCCGAGCGCGTCGACCGCCTGCTCGACCGGGCGCCGCCCGGCTCGCTGACCCCCGCGACTCGGGAGCGCCTCGTGTGGTTCTGGACGGCGCTCAAGCGCTACGCCAGGGCGGAGGACGCGCTGTTCGAGTGGCTGGACGAGGCCGAGGGCGGCGACACCGCGGCCGTCGCCCGCGCCGCCGGCCGCTTCTACGCCGACCTGGAGCGCCTCGACGACGCCGCGCTGGCGGCGGGCGGCCTCCCCCGCGCCGAGCTCTCGGAGGGCCGGGCGGACGTGGAGGCGCGGCTGGGGGCCCGTCTCCCGCCGGCCACGGGCAGGTAGAGGAGCGTAGACACGACGGCCAGGCCGGTGGTGAGCAGGAACGCCGGCCGGTAGGCCTCGGCGCCGTAGCCGCCGCCAGCGGCGCCCGCCTCGACGATCGCGCCCATCAGCCACTGCAGGGCCATCGCGCCGCCGATGCCGAAGAAGTTCACGGTGGTGATCGCGCGGCCGAGCGCCGCCGGCGGCGCCACCTCGCGCACGTGCGCCAGCAGGACGGCGATGAACGCCCCCGAGAACCCCAGGGCGACGTAGACGGCGCCGAGCGCGACGGCCGGCACGCCCGGCGGGGCCGCCGCCAGCACGAGGTTCGCGGCGCTCGCCAGCACGCCCAGCAGCGCCACGGTCCAGAACCGGCCGGCGGTGTCGGCGAGCCAGCCGGTGGCGGCGTTCCCGATCACGACGCCGACCCCGAGCGCCACCAGCAGGTTGCCGACGGCCACCGGCTCGAGCCCGTAGACGTCGGCGAGGTAGGGGCCGGCCCACAGCCCCTGCACCGCCAGCACCGCGCCGATCAGGCCGAGGTTCACGAACGAGATGCGCCAGACGCGGTGGTCGCGCAGTACGCCGCCGAGCCCGGCGGGGCGGCCCTCCTGCGGCGCCGGCGAGGCGACGACGGCGCCGGCCGGCGCGTCGCGCGTGAGCAGGACGATCGCGGCCGCCGCGGCCAGCACGACAGCCGCGCCCCATACGAACACGGCGCGCCAGCCGAACGCGCCCGCGAGCAGCGCCAACGGCGTGCCCGCGACGAGGGCGCCTGCCGAGCCGATCGCGACGAACAGGCCCGACACGGTGGCGAACCGCCCCGGCGGGAACCAGGCCGCGAACGCCTTCACCGCGCCCATGAGCACGCCGGCGAAGCCCACGCCGAGGAGGGCGCGACCGGCGGCGAGCGCGGCGAAGCCTCCGCCGAGCCCGAACAGCGCCGAGCCGGCGGCCCCGACGAGGAGCATCAGCGGCACGACCCGCCTGCTGCCCCACCTGTCCAGCGCTCCGCCCAGCGGGAGCTGCACGGCCGCGAACGTGAGGAAGAAGAGGCTCGTCATCAGGCCGAGCTGCTCGGCTCCCAGGCCGACCTCGGACCTCAGGTCGCCGGCGATGACGGCGTTCGCCGACCGGTAGAAGTAGGACAGCAGGTACGCCGTCACCCACACGAGGAAGAGCCTGAGCCTGCCGCCGGCGAACATCCCTAGAAGGTAACCCCTGGTGCGCGCCGGTGCTTCCGGGGCGCCGACGCGCCGGGGGCGGCGCGACCCGGGCCCTGGTGAAGGGCGGTCACGGGCCCGAGGCGCGGCCCGGGCCCGGCGCCGGGCGACCGGCGGCTCCCGGCCGGAGGCGCGGCCGGCGCCCTTACACTTCGGTCATGGCAGTCAAGACGCTCCCGTCACGCCGCGAGCTGGACCCCGCCTACACCTGGGACCTCTCCGTCCTCTACCCGACGGAGGAGGCCTACCGCGCCGACCTGGAGCGCGTCCAGCTGGAGGTCGAGGACCTCGCGGCGTACAGCGGGCGGCTGGGCGAGTCGGCGGCCACGCTCGCCTCGTTCCTGGAGCTCTACTTCGGACTCATGGCGAAGCTGCAGCGCCTGCGCAACTACGCCATGCTCCCAGTGAGCGTCGACCAGCACGACCAGGAAGCGCGCAGGAAGGCGGGCGAGTTCAGCGCCGTCGCTGCCCGCGCCAGCCAGCGCCTGGCGTTCGTGGACCCCGAGCTGCTCGCCCTCGGGTCCGAGAAGGTCGAGCGGTTCATGGCGGAGGAGCCCGGGCTCCGGTACCTGAGGCGCTACTTCGAGCGCCTCGAGGCCCAGCGGCCCCACGTCCGTTCGGTCGAGGTCGAGGAGCTTCTCGCCGGCCTCACCGACCCGTTCGGAGCCGTGTACAGGGCCTACAACAGCCTCGCCAACGGCGAGATCCGCTTCGCGCCGGTGCGCGTGGACGGCGAGGAGCGCGTGGTCGAGCGCAGCAGCTACCCGGCGCTCAAGAGCTCGCGCGACCGGCGCGTGCGCGAGGCGGCGTACCGCTCGTACAAGGAGGGCTTCCTGGGCTTCGCCGATACGCTCGCCGAGCTCTACCTCGGCCGCGTGAAGCAGGCGGTGTTCACCGCCAGGGCCCGCGGCTACGCCGACACCGTCGCCCAGCAGCTCGAGCCTTACGAGGTGCCGAGGAGCGTCCTCGACGCGGTGGTCGAGACGTTCCGGGCCCACCTGCACGTGTGGCACCGCTACTGGGCGGCGCGCCGGAGGCTCCTCGGCGTCGAGCGGCTCGAGGAGTGGGACGTCTTCGCCCCGCTGGCCCCCCGGCCGATGCAGGTCACCTACCGCCAGGCCGTCGACTGGGTGCTCGAGGGCATGGCGCCGCTGGGGGCCGAGTACGTCGAGCCGCTGCGCCGCGGTCTCCTGGAGCAGCGCTGGGTCGACGTCTACCCCAACAAGGGCAAGCGCGACGGCGCCTTCTGCTCGCGCGCCTACGGGCACACGCCCCAGGTGATGATGAGCTTCGTCGGCGACCTCGGCTCGGTCTCGACGCTGGCCCACGAGCTCGGCCACGCGATGCACGGCGTGCTCATGGACCAGGCCCAGCCGCTGCCTTACACCCAGGTCTCGATGGTGGCCGCCGAGACGGCGTCGAACTTCAACCAGGCGCTCGTGAGGCGCCACCTGATGTCGCTCTTCACCGAGGTGGACCAGCGCCTCGACGTCCTCGACGAGGCGTTCGAGAACATCCACCGCTACCTCTTCATCATGCCGACGCTCGTCCGCTTCGAGCTGGCCGTCCACGAGGCCGTCGCCCGTGGGGAGGGCCTCACCGCCGAGAAGCTGATCGCCCTCATGCGCGACCTGTTCCAGGAGGGCTACGGCGATCACGTCCAGGCCGACGAGCGCGTGGGGATCACCTGGGCCGAGTTCGGACACCTGTACGTACCGTTCTATACGTTCCAGTACTCGGCCGGGATCTCGGCCGCCGCCGCTCTGGCCGAGGACGTCTACGAGGGCGAGCCGGGCGCCGCCGAGCGGTACCTGGGGTTCCTCAGGGCCGGCAGCTCCCTCCCGCCGGTCGACGCGCTGCGCGCGGCGGGCGTCGACCTCACGACCCCGGAGCCGATCGAGCGCGCCTTCGCCGTCCTCGAGGGCTACGTCGCGGAGCTCGAGCGCCTGGCGGAGGCCCGGGCGTGAGCGAGCGCGGCTCCTCCCCCGCCCTGCGGGAGGCGGCGCGGGTGCTGTCGAACGCCGCCGCCCGCGCCCGGGACGTCCTCGTCGCCGCCGCCCCGGGGCCGCGGCCGCGGTGGGCCGTCCTCGAGCTGACCGGCAGCTACCCCGAGCGGCGGCTGCCGCGCCGGGCGCTCTCCCTCGAGGCGATCGCCGGTGGCAAGCGCGAGACGTCGCTCGACGAGCTCGCGGCGACGGTGGACGCGCTGTGCCGTAACCCGGGCCTCGACGGCGTGGTCCTGCGGGTACACGGCCTCAAGGTCGACCTGGCCGCCGCCTACGCGCTGCGCCGCCTCGTCGAGCGGCTGCGGGCCGCGGGCAAGCGCACCACCGTGTGGGCGCAGGACCTCGACGTGGCCGGCTACCTCGTGGCCTCCGCCGCGCACGAGGTCGCTGTGCCGGAGAGCGCCGAGCTGTGGGTGCACGGCAGCGCCCTCGGCGCGACGTTCATGGCCGACGCGCTGGCCCGCGCCGGGATCAGGTACGAGAAGCTGGCGATCCGCGAGTACAAGAACGCCGGCGACCAGTTCGCGCTGCCGGCGATGAGCGAGGCCCAGCGCCGCCAGTACGAGGCGATCCTCGACAGCGTCGAGCGCACCTTCCTCGAGGCCGTGGCGGAGGGGCGCGGGCGCGAGCCGGAGGAGGTGAAGCGCTGGGTCGACGAGGGCGTGACGAGCGCGAGGCGGGCGCTCGAGCTGGGGATGGTCGACCGCGTCGCCTACGAGGACGAGGTCGTCGGCGAGGGTCATGCGCCCGCTGCGCGCGCGGCCATGTTCGCCCCCAGCCGCACGCGCGGCCCCGGCGGGAGGGTCGCCGTCGTGTCGCTCGAGGGCGCGATCGTCACGGGACGCTCGCGCCGCTCGCCCCTGCCCCTGCCGCTCCTGGGCGGGACGATGGCGGGGAGCGAGACCGTCGTCAGGGCGCTGCGCGCCGCCGGGAAGGACCCGCTCACTAGGGCCGTGGTCATCCACGTCGACTCGGGCGGGGGCTCGGCGCTCGCCAGCGACATGATCTGGCGCGAGGTCAGGCGGCTCGCCGAGCGCGTGCCCGTGGTCGCCGTGATGGGCGAGCTCGCCGCCAGCGGCGGGTACTACGTGCTCACCCACGCCACCCGTGTCGTGGCCGCGCCGGCGACGCTGACGGGCTCGATCGGCGTCGTCGCAGGGAAGTTCGTGCTGGAGGAGTTCAACGCGCGCTACGGCCTGAACCCCGAGCTGCTGACGCGCGGCCGCTACGCGGCGCTGATGCGGAGCTCGCGCGGCTGGGACCGAGAGGAGCGCGCTCTCCTCGAGCGCTACATCGCCGAGGTCTACGAGCGGTTCGTGGCGCGCGTGGCGGAGGGCAGGCGCCTGAGCCGCGAGCGCGTCGACGAGATCGGCCGCGGGCGCGTGTGGACCGGCCGCGACGCCCTCGACCTGGGGCTAGTCGACGAGCTCGGCGACGTGCAGCACGCGATCGCGCTGGCGAAGGAGCTGGCCGGCCTGCCGGAGGACGCCGAGGTCCACGACGTCAGGGCGCCCGCGAAGCTGGTGCTGCCCGTGGGCGAGGGCGCGGAGGCGGCGCTCGCGGCCGTCCTGCCGCTGCTCACCGAGCGCGCCCTGCTCGTGCCCGAGGCGTTCCTCAGGCTGAGGTAAGAGACCCGGCGTGGGCCGCGGCGAGCTCCCTCGCCAGGCGCACACCCTCCCTGAGCCTGTCGGCGACGCCCAGGCCCCGGTAGGCGTCGCCGGCGAGCCACAGCGGAGGCAGGCCCGCCAAGGCCGCCTCAGCGCGCCCCACCCCTTCGGCGTGGCCGAGGCGGTACTGGGGGATGCCCCGGCGCCAGCTCACGGCGTGGGCCGCAACGGGCTCAGCCGTGACCCCCAGGGTCAGGGCCAGGTCGGCCCGCACGGCCGCGACCTTGTCGCCCTCGTCCATCTCGTGGAACGCTGGGTCCAACGCGCCGCCGGCGATGGCCCTGAACAGCACGTGGCCCTCCGGCGCCAGGTCGGGCGCGACGGTCGAGGCGTAGACCACGCCGAGGCTCCTCACGCCCTCGCCGCGCGGCGCGACGAAGCCGAAGCCCTCGAGCGGCGGCACGTCGGCGCGGCGGTAGCCCAGCGCGACGACGTCGACGTGGACGTACGGGACGCCTGCGAGGAGAGCCGCGGCCTCGGGCGCCACGGGTTCGAGCAGGCGCGCCGCCGCGTAGGCCGGGGTCGCCAGCACGACCGACCGCGCCAGCCACGCCCGGCCGTCGGCTGCCGCCACCTCCCAGGCGCCGGCCAAGGGGCGCAGCGAGGCGACCTCGGCGCCGGTGACCAGCCTCTCGCCGAGCGCTTCGGCGAGGGCCTCGTGGAGCCGCCGCATGCCGCCGCGCAGGCAGGCGACGCGCCTCGGCGGCGCCCCCGCCTTGCGCGCCGCGGCCAGGCCCCTGAGCAGGCTGCCGTGTTGCGCCTCGAGGCCCTTGAGCTGCGGGAAGAGCGCGGCCACGCTCAGGTCGCGCGGGTCCCCGGCCGCCACGCCGGAGACGAGCGCCTCCGCCAAGGCGTCGGCCGCGACCGGGCCGAAGCGCCGCGCGAGGAAGGCGTGCACCGACTCGTCGCCCGCCAGGGGCGCCACCGTGGGCTCGAGCAGCGCCCTCGCCTTGGCCAGCGGCGGGAGCAGCGGCGACGCGAGGAACCCGAGAGGGCCCGACGGCACCGGCACGAGCCGACCCCGCCTGACGAGGTAGCGGCGGCGGACCTCGGTCGCGGGGGGCGCGACCTCGCCGGTCAGGCCCAGCGTTCCCAGCAGCGGCGCGGTGCCCTCGGGCTCGAGCACGAGCGTGCCCGGCCCGGTGTCGACGGCGAAGCCCCTCACGTCGACGGTCGAGGCCTTGCCGCCGGCGCGCGGGGAGGCCTCAAGCACGACGACGCGTGCGGCCGGGTCGAGCCGCGAGAGCCAGAACGCCGTCGTCAGCCCGGTGAGGCCGCCGCCGACAACGAGGACGTCCACCTTCACCTCACCGAGCGGGCGACTCGTCACGCGCCGAGCTCGGTCCGGCGGTACGGCGCGACCGGCTTGGGGATGTCGCGGCACTGCGGGTTCGTGCAGCCCGGGCACCGGAGGCCGTACTGGAGCGAGCAGGCCTCGCCCGAGGCCAGGTGCTCGGCGACGATCTCGGCCAGCGCGTCGAGGAACAGAGGCGCGTCGTTCAGCGCGGGGGCCCGGCGGTAGTTCGCGATGCCGACCTCCTTCGCGAGGTGCCCGTACTCGATGTCGAGCTCGTGCAGCGTCTCGATGTGGTCGGAGGTGAACGCGACCGGCACGATCAGCACGTTGCGGCGCCTCTTCGCGCCCAGCTCCCTTATCACGCTCTCGGTCGAGGGGCCTAGCCACGGCACCGGCCCGACCTCCGATTGGAAGCTGATCAGGTACTCCTGCGCGTAGCCGAGCCTCTTCATGACCTCGTGCACGGTGGCGCCCACCTCCGCTGGGTACGGGTCGCCGCGGTTCACGACGCTCATCGGCAGGCTGTGGGCGCTGAAGACGATGACCACGTCGCCGCGGTCCTCGGGCGCGAAGCCCTCGAGCCCGGCGCGGACCGTCTCGGTCATGGCCTCGACGAAGAGCGGGTGCGCGAACCACCTGTCGATCACGCTCCAGGCGAACGCGTCCTCGAGCCCGAGCCGGCGCGCGGCGCGCCACAGCTCGTTGAGGCTCGAGCCCGTGGTGGCGCACGAGAAGTGCGGGTACTGAGTGAACGCGATCGCGCGGGTAACGCCGTCGGCCTTCATGCGCGCCAAGGCGTCCTCGCTCTTCGGCCTGGCGTATCGGAACGCCACGTAGAAGCGGTGCGGCGCGGTCCGCGGCGAGAGCCTGTCGAGCCGCTCGCACATGCCCCGCCCCTGCCGCTCCGTCCAACCGAGGATGGGGCTGCCGCCGCCGATCTCGGCGAATGGCCGCTGGTCGCGGTCGCCCTCCGTCGTCACCGCCACGAGGCTCGACCCGACGCCCACAGCCGCCAGCAGCGCCTGGACCCGGCGCGCCTGCCACAGCGCGAGCTCGCTCGCCCGGGTCGCGATGCGCATCATCCTTCCTCCATAGCCGCTACGAACGCCTCGGCGGCGCCGACCCCGTACCGCCGGGCCAGCTCGCGCAGGCCCTTGAGCGGCGCGTGTGCTAGGCGCCGCGCCAGCCGCTCGGCGTCCGCCTGCGCCACGAGGTCCGCCAGCGACGTCACATAGTGCGCGCGCAGTCGCCCGATCGCCGGCGCCAGCTCCCTGATGGTCCAGGCCTCGAGCGCGGCGTCGAGCTCCTCGAGCACCACGGCCTCGGCGCGGGCGAGCCGCCTGGCGATGCGCTCACGCCGGCGCCGGCCCGCCTCCTCGAGCTCGGCGTGGCCCACGACGTCGATCCCGATGGCGCGCGCCGCCCCCGCGTCGACGTTCGGCGGCGTGCCGAGGTCGACGGCGACGCGCAGCCCGCGCATCGCGGCCAGCGTCGGCGCGTCGAGCAGGTGCCTCCGCGGGGTGGCGCAGACCGCCGCCGCGACCGGCTCAGGTGACGCGAGGAACGCCTCCAGAGGCGCCCAGCGGCCGCCGACCTCGGTGGCGAGCCGCGCGCCGCGGCCCTCGTCGCGGTTCACGACGAGGACGTCGAGGCCGAGGTCGTCGCGGCCCAGCGCGACGGCCGCCGCCCGGCCCATCTCGCCGGCTCCGATCACGGCGACGCGGTCACCGGGCCGCAGCACGGCGCGCAGCCGCGGCAGCGCGAGCGTGAAGAGAGACGTGTTCAGCGGCGCGAGCGGCACCTCGCGGCGCACTCGCCTGGCCGCCCTCAGGGCGTGCTCGAACGTGAAGGTCGTGAGGCGCCCGGTGGTGCCGAGCCTCTGGGCCTCGGCGTAGGCGCGCCTCACCTGGCGCATCACCTGGTCCTCTCCTGGGTTCAGCGAGTCGAGCGAGGCGGCGACCCGCATCAGGCGCTCGACGGCGGCGTCGCCGGCGAACACGAAGGCGGGCCCGAGCCGTCCGCCGTCCGCGAGGAGAAGCGACCGCGCGGACCGGGCCTCCGTCGCCGGCGGCAGCGCGACGACGGCCTCGAAGCGGTTGCAGGTCGCGACGACGACGACCTCCGGGAAGCCGAGCGAGGCGACGTCCCGCGGCCCGCGGTACCGCTCCTGGAACGCGGCAATGGCCTCGGGACCGCCCCGCGAGTGGGAGACGCCGATGACGGCCAGCCGCTCCACGGGCAGGATGCTATGCCGGTGCCGCGGCGGGTTTGTCACGAAAGTGTCAGTCAGTGTGCGGACCGCTCACGCTCGCGCGCGGCCGCCCGACGCGTGTGCCAACATGCCCGCCATGCCCAAGGACCACGCGAGGTCACGCGCGCTGTACGAGAGGGCGCGCAGCCTGATGCCCGGCGGCGTCAGCTCGCCGGTGCGCGCGTTCGGAGCCGTCGGCGGCACCCCGGTGTTCCTCGCCCGGGGCCGCGGCAGCCGCGTCGTCGACGTAGACGGCAACGAGTACGTCGACATGGTCGGGGCCTGGGGGCCCCACCTGCTGGGCCACGCTCACCCGGCCGTGATGGCCGCGGTGGAGGCGGCGCTCGAAGGCGGGATCGCCTTCGGGGCGCCCACGGAGCGCGAGCTGCGCCTCGCCGAGCTCGTTCTCTAGCGCTACCCGGCGTGCGAGCGCGTGCGGTTCGTGAACTCGGGCACCGAGGCGACGATGAGTGCTCTGCGCGTGGCGCGCGCCGCGACCGGCCGCGACGCCTTCGTGAAGCTCGCCGGCCACTACCACGGCCACGCCGACCCGTTCCTCGTGGCCGCGGGCTCTGGCGCGCTGACGACCGGCGTGCCGTCCAGCGCCGGCGTGCCCGCGGCGGCGGCGCGCGACACGCTGGTCGCGCCGTACAACGACCTGGTGGCGCTGGAACGCGCGCTGGCCTCGCGGCCCGGAGCGGTGGCAGCCGTGATCCTCGAGCCCGTCGCAGGGAACATGGGCGTCGTGCCGCCCGAGCCCGGCTACCTCGAGGGCGTCCGGGCCCTGGCGCGCGAGCACGGCGCGCTGCTGATCGTCGACGAGGTCATGACGGGCTTCCGCCTGGCGCGGGGCGGCGCCGTCGAGAGGTTCGTCCTCGAGCCCGACCTGGTGACGTGGGGCAAGGTGATCGGCGGCGGCTTCCCCGTCGGCGCCTACGGCGGCCCGGCGGCGCTGATGGACAGGGTCTCGCCGGCCGGCGACGTCTACCAGGCCGGCACGCTCTCCGGGAACCCGGTCGCGATGGCCGCCGGCGCCGCCACGCTCGAGGCG
>ERZ795043.82-NODE-82-length-130560-cov-93.185656_pt1 | contig 130560 bp, 166 predicted proteins | sample MGYA00375127_ERZ795043 | MGnify/ENA primary metagenome ERZ795043 (study PRJEB30172, sample SAMN05518447) | compost metagenome | isolation source: Feedstock adapted compost from Newby Island compost facility, Milpitas, CA | place: USA:Newby Island compost... | reverse complement strand
CTTTGCGGTTCGTCAGCGAAACGCTGGATGCCCACGTGAAATGGGATGCCAAAACCAATCGGATCGACATCTATACGCCGCAGGTCAAGGAGTATTGGTATCAGTACGATCCCCTTTTTGGGAAAGGACTCATCCAGCGTTACGACCTGTGGACCTATGAGGAGCCGGAAGAGTTGGAATTCCACATTGAACAGACCTACTTGCGCACCATCAAATACGGAGACAGCAGCAATCTGGAATTTTACGCTTTCTTCGTAAACAGGACAGATCCGAGACGTTACGGGCTTCCCATTATGCGCAACGAGATGGAAGCCCGGGGGACAGTGACCGACAAATACTGGAACATCACATTCGACCTATTCGGATTGGATGACGAAACTCGGGAATTAATCAGTTACGAGTCGGGGAAACACCAGGTTCCCGTTGTATACGATGAAAACGGCCGACCGATCTATGATCAGATCCCGTTCTGCATTGCGATTGCATTTGTGTTGCTGGATGCGAGGCAGTAATCCCTCCATCCTCCCCCTTATTCCTGGCCTCAACACACGGGGGTCAGGAGGTTGTTTTGAGGGGGGAATGTGCGATGCAAATGGAACTGGTGGCACGGAGCCACCTCGGCACGGCACGCCTTACCGTTCAACACGGAACGGTACACGTTGAACTATGCGGAAGGGGAGTGTGCGTAACCGGGGACGAGGTCGCGATTGTCCGGGAGGAGGACACTGTCCGCCTCGTTGTCCGCGAGCGGGGGTGCGTGGCCCTGCTGCTCACCGGCGTGGACATTGTCCGGCTCTGCCCGCCGTTTGTGCTCAAGGCTGTGCCTTCGGGCGAACTGGATGATGCCTTGCCGAAAGAGCCGGCGCTCCAGGGGGTGCTCGCCTGATGCACTCCAACATCCCCGAAATCAAGGAGCGGCTCGACATCGTGGAGTTGGCCGGGCGCGTCACGCGCCTTCGGAGGTCAGGGAAGTCCTACAGCGGCCTTTGCCCGTTCCACTCCGAACGGACGCCGTCCTTTCACGTGTACCCCGAATCGAACCGGTACATCTGCTACGGGTGCGGAGCGAAGGGGTCTGCCCTCGACTTCTACGCGTGGCTCCATGACCTTTCGATCGGGGAAGCCGTGCGGCGCCTGGAAGAGGAGTTCGGGCTGAAGCGGGCGGCTTTCCGGCCTCTGCGGCAGCCTCCCCTGACGAAGGAGGACTACGAGCGGATCGGCCTTGTTCCCCGCGCGATGAGGGAACTGTACAACGAAGACGAAGCAATGCACGACCACATTGCGCTGGGAAAAATCGAGGAACAAATCGAAAAATGGTCCTCGATGGCCGAATCCGCCCCGGAGGGTGCGGTGCGTGAGGTGGCGATGGAAAACTGCCGCTACTTCATCTCCCTTCGGGAAACCTTGCTTCGCGGCAGGGAGGGGGCGGCGTGAAAGGCGCTCCCGCCGGCCGCGAGATCCGCGATCTCGCCAAAATCGGAATCGAAGAGGCGGGGCCGGACCTGTTCGGCCTCGCCGCATGGCTGGATTTCGCCAGTCCGGGATGGAAGGAAATCCAAACGAAGGAAGAAGACAAAGAGGAAGAGGACGCTTGAGTCCTCCCTCCCCTTATGCCCTGCTTCTCATGGCAGGGCTTTTGTTTTGGTTTCGCTGGGAAGCCCTCCCCCTAATTTAAGAAGAACTGAGTGGGTCACTTTTGCCGCCGGCAGGGTATAATAAGAACGTGTGTTCTGTTTTGAAAGGGGGGGGGAGGAGCCGTGAACAAACTGACGCCTGGTTCGAACCTGCTTTGGGAAGGGAGCCGGATCATCCTGCCGGAGCACAAGGAGGCCATTCTGCGGCATTGCCGGGAGCAGAACCGGAAAACGAAGCCGGTGATGGACGAACAAATGCTGGAGGAACTTTCCCGGGCGATCGGGGAGGCATATGCGCTCGGAAAACCGGTGGAGATTGAGGTGTTCGGCGAATGGGAAAACCGTCTGGTGCGGGGGCGCATCCGGCGGGTGGACCCTTATGCGCGGCGACTGAAAGTCGCGCTGAACACGGAAGGTGCACCGGACACATGGGAAGAGGCGGAATGGATTCCGATGGACGACATCGTCCGGATTTCCATCGAAGAAGAATAAAAAAAGGAAGACCGGAATGGTCTTCCTTTTTTCACGCGGTCATGCCGTGCAAAAAGACCGCGGCATGGCGGACGCCGTCTTCAAAATCAACCGACTCCAGCAACACGCCCCGCTCTGTCCATTTGAAGGCGGTAAGCGTTTCGAAGGCTTCCAGCGCCTTCACCGTGTCATGCGCCGGCAGGACGAGTCCCGCCGGCGGCGCGCCGTGCAGAAACGGAGAAGTGGTTTCCAGGACGCTTTCCCAAGGTGCCCCTTCATGGCCCAGTTGCGCGGTGACGGTATATTCGCCGCTGCTTCCGGGCCGGACGCCAAAGCGCAGCAGAAGGTCCGGATACTCCAAAAGGTGCCGGTCCCTGTACTCGCGCATGCGATCCAGAAGCGCCTTTTCAAACGGCTCCTTTCCGACCGGATTCAGATGGAACTGGCTGACGGCCGGAAGATCCGGAATCTCGATGCGCGGGAAATCGGTCCCCAGCGGGAAGAACCGGACCAAAAGTTCCTTTTTGCCCTTCGGGTCCAGAAACCCGATGACGCCGTCGTTTTCCTCCAGGAGGGCGGAAGGAAACTGTTCAAGCAGTCCCTCCATGACAGAGGCAGCAAACGGCGTCATGACGCCGCTTTCCTCGACACAAGATGCAAAGTCGCCGCCGATATACAGCGAAGCCAAATGGACACCGTTGCATTGCACGAAGCGAAGCCCGTCGCCCCGCTTCTCGAAGCGGATTTGATTGCGCCACGGACGCAAGGGGTCTTTCTGCGGAAACAGCCCCAGCGGCGCAAACAGCGGCGCCAGCGTTTTGGTCCGGAGCGTGACGTCCGGGAACATGGTTCCCGAAAGGGCGGGGTAGGGGTCGGCTGCCGGCAGCGGGAATTCCCGCTCCTGGACGATCCGGCCATTCCGAAGTTCCAAAGGCGTTTTTGCCTTTGTTTGAAGCAGGGCTTTCCGGAAATCCGAAAACGCCCAGGAAACTGTTCCCTCCTTCTCGATTTCGGCTTCTACAGGGAAGGAGAGAGTGAACTGCGGGTGCGTGATCGTCGCCGACACCTCGCCGTTTTTGGCTGTTACGGTCACCACCGGGTCTTCCGTATCCTTCGGGACGGAAATCGGCTCAACGAACGGAAGAAGCGCCCGCTTGGAGGTTTTGATCTTCATTTCATGTTGCCACCTTCCTCATCGCAGATTTGGTCTGCTTCTGTGCCCTCTCCAGTTCCAGAAGTTCGGAGATGAGCGCGGAAGCCTGGCCTTTCGTAAGTTCCTTGAGATTGATTTGTCTTCCGTGTTTGGGAGCAAGTTCCGCCAGCAGGTTGTATTGCTTGGGGCTGATAGGTTCATCCTGCCAGCGTCTGGGCTGGGGCTGCGGAGCCGGTTCGGGCTTGAATTCCGGCTGGATGGTCATGCTGAGGATGTGGGCATATTCGCAGTTTTCTTCCAGGTACTCGTTGACGTGAGCGATAAATTCCAGATTGCCCGCTTCGATCAACTCCTCCATCCACCGGGGATGCTGAAACTCGTGCAGCCAGCAGGTGGTCAGTTCCTCGCGGGCGAGCGTCGTCTGGAAATCCGGATTGTTTTCGTACACCCACTTGAGGAAACTGGCCAGATGCTCCTGCACCTCCAGCCGCTTTTGCTCCTCCAGGAAACCAAACAGCACAGACGGCACCTCCTTCGCCATCGCGAAACATTCAGTTATTCACATTAAATTCCGTTATTCAAATTATAACAGATCAAAAATGACCTTTCTACAAAAAAAAAGAAAAGGCGGCCGACCGGCCGCTTTGTCAAAGCCCATCCGGTTACTCGTCATCCTCGAAGTTCGAACGGGCCAGTCTTGCGTGGAAATCGCTCCGCGCACGGAAGGCTCGTTCTGACAGATCCGTGTTTTCCGCCTGTTGGGCTTTCCCGAAAATGCTCCCCAGGGCGCCGGCCGGATGCAGAAGCGCGGCCACAAACGCGCCCAGCGCACGCCGGGTTTCCGGCAGGCGGAGCCACTCGCGTTGATCCGGCGGAATGCGGGGAAGAATCAAAACCAGGCGTTCGCCGTCTTCCTCATCATGCAGGCGGTCTTGAGCCGCGCGAATGAGAAGATCGGCCAGGGCGGCGCTGCGCTTTTTGCCGGGGAGGTAGGAGTTCAGGAATTCGATGACATTCGGCGGCGTGTCCACGGGCAGCCGGAAGGAAACCGACTGCCCTGGATGGAGAAAGCGTTCCATGCGCGATCACCCGTTTTGCTGCGCCAGGTAGATCTCCAGCAGTTTGTAGTAGGCGCGGGCGATCATCCAGACGGATTCCCGGCTTTCGACGAAGCGCAAGGGGAATCGGTCCTGCGCCTGGTTGAGTTTCTCCAGGTACGGTTTCAGAATGACGGCGCCGCCGCCGATGAGGTACGCCACGCGGATGAACGGCACCCGGGTCCAGAGTTTCCGGATCAGATTGTACTCTTCCCGGGCGAGCCGCATCAGCACTTCATCGACGATCGGCTGAATGGACTGCCGGTTGCCTTTCACGTAGATGTGATTGCGCTCTTCGGGGGATGGATGCGTGATGACGTCCGCCAGCGCGGCGCGGCTCGGGAAGCGGTAGCCGTGCATGCGGGCCGTTTTCTCCATGATCTCATCCAGGTAGGGCGAGACGCCTTCCCGGATGCCTTCGGAGTTCAGGTTGTCCACGTCGCCTCCGGGAAGGATGATGGCGCAGTCCGTCGAAAGGCCGCCGATGTCGCAGATGAGCGTTGTCTTGTCCAGCAGTTCCTCGTTGCGCACCCGGCCGTCGTCATGCGTGGTGAGATCCACCATGGCCGCCTTGCCCTCGGTGTTCACGATGACGTCTTCGAACCGGATCCGGACCGAAAGGCCCCCGAATTTCGGCGCATCCAGGAATCGCACTTCATGCTGGGCGTTCCGGAGTTTTTCCCGGAATGCCTTGCGCCGGCCCTTCTGCCGGGATTCGGCCAGCGGAAGCCCCGTGGAAAGGAAGTAGCCCGCTTCGATGACGCCGCCGGAGGCGTTGTGGTGCCGGGCCGCATCCACCGCAAGGGCCGCAAGCAGCAGCACGACCGTCTGGTCATTCTCGCTCTTTTCGCTGTCCGCCAGGAGTTCCTCGTTGTTGGCGTACCGTGCGGCCAGGTTGCCGACGTAAAAAATCCCCCGGCCGGAAGAAAGCGCACCGGACACGATTTCGACGTGCAGACCGTCCAGGATGTCCTTCTCCAGATCCACCACGTCGCGCTCCCTGGGCGCCCGGGCGATGACGTTGAGGATTTCGATTTCGTTTTCGGGTTTGAGTCCCTCCACGTACCCCTTCAGTTTGTAGTTGCCAATGTCGATGGCCGCTTTCCTTGCGACTGTCATGAAGATGACCTCCTGTTTTTTGAAGATGGCTCCTGGTGCACGAAACGTGCACGCAGGAGCAATAAGAAGCGGCCAAAAAGCGTTATATCCCCTTTATTTTTTAATGATTTGGGAAAGAATGATCAGGAAAAGGGTGTTTCACCCGATCCTGATTGTTCTTTCCCCGGAAGGAAGGACGGACGTATCTCCTTTTTCGGACGTTTCGCTCCGTTGTGTATGCCTTGCCCCGCTCTTGCCCCCTCCAGCCTGCACCCCCGGTGGTGAGTGGCTGGGAGGACGGATGCCCCTGTCCTGATCGAAACAGGACAGGGGACCTCTGCGGTTTTTCGCCTTACCCCCGTATGGAGCCGTGGAGGTCGGACTGGAGAGGCCGCTCACGCCGCGTCCGAAAGGGCGCGCCTTCCGGAACCGCCCAGGTCGCGCTTTACCGGCGGGTTTCCCACCCCGCGGCGTGCTGTCTCGCCCGAAGGCGACGCGGACGGACATCAGGCGCAAACCCCATTCGGCTTTGGGATTCGCGCCTCTGGGAAAAGGGGCGTTCAGCCCTCTGACGGCATCCACTCGTCTCGCTGCCCCCGATTGCTTCTTGCGAAGCGTGGCGGGGAGCGGCCGGTCAGCCGAACTTCTTCCCCCGGCCGCATCCCTTCGACGAGGCCGTTTTTAACGCGTTCTCCGGGACCGCGGGATAACCTCCTTGCGCCGAGGCGCGCGGGAGGAGGGGGCGCCGCCGGGCGCCCCCTTGGGGATATGCGGTTGTTCTGTGTTTTATTATAGCCGGGAATGAACGCACATTCAACGAATAACGTAACAAAAAACAAAAAACCGAAAACGAGACGTTCATTTGAATAAAGGATGAATATCGTAATATAATGAAGGCGACCGACCCTTGTGAAAGGAAGTGATTCCGTTGCGGAAGCGGATTTCCGTCCTGCTTTCGGTTTTCCTGGTGCTGGTTCTTGCGGGGTGCGGCGAGGAACTGCGCTACGGTGACACGATCAATGCGCAGACGACGCTGGACGCCAGCCGCACGCAGAACGCCATCGTGATGGATGTGCTTCGCAACTCCAACAAGATCATGAGCCTTCTGACGCAGGAACCGAGCGTCTTTTCGCTTTCCCAACTGGAAGCGGCACTGACGGAGGAAATGGAACGGACGCAGGAAGCCATGAACAGGCTGGAAAAGTTCCGTCAGCCCAAGCACCTGGAGGATGAATTCGAGCAGACCTTCCAGGCGCTTTCCAACTACAAATCGGCGCTTCTGTTCCTCCGCAAAGCCGTCCGCGAAGGCCGAAGCGACATCGAGGCGGAAAAGGCCCAACTCATCAATGCGATCAGCACCCTGCAATCCGCCCACTACGTGCAACCCTGACCGATTTTTGGGAAACTTCATCGAATTTTGAATGCGAATTCCAGGAAAAACAAGAATACATTGACTAAAAACGAATAACGTAATAAAATAAGAATATCCGATCATGAATGCAGGTGGAGGGGTGTGCATGATCGAGGCCTCGATGCGGACGACGGTACTGGAACGGCCGGCGCTGTTGGAAGGGAGGCTTGGCTTCAACCTGAACGCCGGATCGGGCAGAAGGGGCCGGCGCGCGAAAAACCGGAATCTGCTTCTGGAAGAACTGCTGGGTCTTGGCTGGGCCGTGATCCAGATCGGGAATGGAACCGATGACGACGAGACCGTTTTCGCGAAGCATTTCATCTCCAAATACGGCAAACACCGGAACATGCTGCAACTGCTTTCGTCTCCGTCGTTCGGGACCGGTTTGTACGTCTTTGCGCTGCGCCAGCACACCTTCGACATCCGGGAGGTTCAGACGGAAAACGGCCGGCGGCTGAAAATCTGCTGCCGCGACTTTGACGCTTACCCCGTCAGCGTCGCGGAATTTGCCACCGAAGAGGAAATGGGAAGGGAGCGGTTCCTCCGGTTCCTTTTGGAACGGGGATTCATGACCGAAGAGGAACGGAAGTATTTCGACCGCTCCGAATCGAGCCGCAGGAAATTGGCGCAACATCTGCCAGTCGTCATCATGGATCTTGCGGAAGCCCCCGCAAGCGCATCCGGAGAATGACGAGCCTCCCCGCAAAGGGGAGGCTTTATGCGGCCGTTGAAACGCCCAGAGAACTTCTGGGTTTTGCTTTTTCAAGTCCTTTTCCGGGAGTGAATATCGTAACTATGGAAGAATACTATATTTTTTCTGCGTATATGTTGAAAGAGCAAAAAAAATCGTCTATGATATGAATAAGTGAACGAAAATACGGTTATGTTCATAAAAATAAGTCAAGATTTTCGGTCCTTCAAAGAGGGGAGAAAGAGGAGGAACTTCAAGATGCCCAGAAGGAAAAGCGACGGGCCTTCGATTCGAAAGATTTTGTCCATGTCTCCCGAAGAATTGAAACAGGTCGATCCGGTTTATTTCCATTACATGCGCGCAAAAGACATCGCAAAATTTACGGATGACCAACTGTTCTCGTTGACACCTGACCAGATCAAGGCGCTCAAACCAATTCAGTTTTCACACGTTCACCCCAACAAACTGCGGCACCTTTTGGCGCTTTTGGAGCGGCAGGTGCCTGACGAACAGGACGTATTTCTGGTGGAAGAACCCGACCGGAGCGGCGAAACGCGCAAGGTGGAACGCTATGGCGCGAAAGAAACGATCCGCCGGGCCATCCCGAAGGCCGAGGCGCGCATTGAGATGGAGCAGAAGCGGGATCAACTCCGCCGGACAGACGGCTTCATTACGCCGGATGAGATCGACGCGAAAGTGGTGGCCGCGAAACTCAACATCTCCATGCGCTACCTGGACATCCTGGCCAAGAAGGGCGAGATCCGGCTGTACCGAACGGTCGGGCGGCACCTGTGCGACGCGCAGAGCGTCATCGACTATCTGAATCGGCAGCGCGTGCCCGGCGCCCAGTTGGACGAAAACGGCAAACCGATTATGGACGGCGACCACTATGTTCCGGTGGAACTGGAGCCGCTCACCGAAATCCCGGTGCTTTATCCGGTAGAGCACTTTGCCGAGCGGCTTGGCATGGAGTCGAGAAGTTTCATCCGGAACTGTAATGCCGGTTACTATGACCATTTCCGTATCGGCCAGGAACTGAAAATGAGCGAGGAAGACTTCCAGCGCAGCGTCAAGCGCCAGATTGCTGCGTTCCAGAACCGGGAAAAAAGCGTCGGCCGTCCGGCCAATGTTCTGAAGATGTAACAGGAACACGTCCGGTTTTGATCTCTCCCCGCAATGTCCGGAAGGATTTATGGGCCGGCGCGCATGCGCCTGGGCCGTTTTTGAACCACACAAGGCAGGGGAGAGGTTTCATGAAAAAGCGGTTTGCGGTCATCGCGATGCTTGCGCTGCTTGCCGCCGCGGTTTTGTCCGGATGCTCGTCTGGCGAAAAGGAAACGGTGAAAGCGGCGGCGAGGGCGTATGCGGAAAACTCCATGAGCGGCAACTGGGAGGAGGTCATGAAGGCGTCCACCGGCGAACAGTTGAGCGTGCTCAACATGCTGGTGGAAACGCTGGATGCCGCATCCTTCAAGTCTGAGGTCCGTCTCGTGGAGGTGCTGGACACCAGGGTGGACGGAAACTACGCGGAAGCAACGGTGCACATCGTCCGCGACGTCAAGGTCGAGGACTACGGCACCATGACGGACGACCGTCAGGTCCGGTATCACTTCTACAAGGTAAACGGCGAATGGAAAGTGTACCGCGTGGAAGTGGTGCTCAAGTCGTGAACATCGCTCATCCATCCCCTTGAAGCGCGCCGCTTCGGGGTTATGCAAACGTCCCCGGATCCCGATGCCGGTTTGGCGTTTGCGATTCCATGGCAAAGAAGGAGCGATGTCACATGGCCAAATGCAACGCGGTGTTTCTGCTAGGATCCCTGTGCAGCGATGTGGATTTTCGCGTGCTCCCGAAATCCGGGGTGAGTTACGCGAAGTACCAGATGGCCGTGAACCGGGACCGCGGCAAGGGCACGGACTATCCGTTCATCATTTCGTTTGGCAAGCAGGCGGAGTCGGACGCGCTGCATCTGCGCAAGTCGAGCCAGTGCCTGGTGCGCGGCCGCGTGCAGACGCGCGAATTCGACCAACCGCTGAAGTGTCCGTCCTGCGGCCATGAATGGACGAAACCCTCCGTCGCGACGGAAATCGTCGCCGACAACGTGGAGTACCTCAACAACTGCTACTTCCCGGAAAACGAAAAACAGGAAGAAGCCGAACGGCAGCCGTCTCTTGAGTCCTGATCAGGCCCCCGGCAAAGGGGGCTGTTATTTCCCGTTTCAAAGAATAACGTAACAATAAAAGAACAAAAAGACAAAAAGGGGGTGATGGGGATAAAGGGGCTTGCCATTGACCCTGGAACCCATCATCTGGGATACGTCTTTTTCGATCTGAACGAAAACCGTCTGACGCTTTCGGAATACGGCAGTTTCCGGGTTTCCCGAAAACCCCTGGAGCACCGGCTGCACCAGATTTTCGTGCAGGCCCAGGAATGGATGCGACATCGGCCGCTGGATGTGCTGGTGGTCGAGCACAGCATGTCCAACCGCCATTTTCCCGGGGGCGGGGAGACGGTGCGCGAATCGCTTGGCGTGCTCAAGGTGGCCGCGGTCCAGCATAACCTTCAGATTGTTCTGCTGCGCCCGCACGATGCCAAGTGGGCGGTGACCGGCAAGGCGGCGGCCAGCAAACTGGAAGTCGCCGCCGGGGTTGAGCGTGCGGGCGTGGAATTGCCGTTTGCTCCCGAGACGCTCGTGAAGAAGAAACTGGACCATATCACCGACGCCATCGCGCTGGCGATCGCCTACGCCCTCACGCGCGCGCCGTTTTTGGAACTTTACGACAGGAAGGGAGTTTTCCTATGTGGCCTTTCAAAACCAGAACCAAAGAAGAAGAATACGAAGAAGGCTACGAATGGGAACAACCAGGCGAGAGCGAGGAATACTGGGAAGCCGAATCCGGCGGAGGCTGGTACTACTACGAAGAGGAAGAAGAAGAGTCTCCGCGGGGCATCAGCGTAAAAGCCTTCGTGCTGGCGCTTGCGGGCGTTTTGTACCTTTCCTTTCTTGCCATCGGCATCTTCTCGACGGATTTCGCAGGCGGCCGCGGGTACATCGTGCCGGCCGAACTCCGGAAGGAGCGGGCCTATGTGGCCGAACTCCGCCCGTACTATGAGGTGCTGGTTCGCGTTCCGGAGGCGGCGGAAACGCTGGAGAAAAGCGAGAAAAACCCCATCGACCTGCAATACAAACTCCAGCAACTCCAGAAGGCCGTGAGCAACTTCAAACTGGCCAGCCAGCGCATGACGCCCCCCGCGCCTTACGCCGCCTATCAGGAGTACCTGGTATCCCTTGCCAACAAGGAATTCGCATGGCTTTCCGACAAGATCGCCTACCATCAGGACGGCAAAGAAGAACGGCTGCGCGCGATCGGGGAGACCAAGCAGGACATTTTGTACCAGATCGAGCAGGCGAAACGGCAGATGGCCGCCATCGAGGAGCGGCTCGTCAGCAACCAAACGCCATGAAGGAGGAATTCCATGAACCTGTTCGGCCGAAAGAATCCGTCACCGGACAGCCCCGAAGCCCAGGCGATGTACTGGGAGAGTCTCGCCAAAACGCTCGAAATGAGCAACATGAAACTGAGGGAGCAATACGAGCAGGTCCAGCGCCTGGCGGAGTCCTACCGGAACGAATCCCGCAAGCACATGGGCGAACTGCAGCGCGTGGCGCAGACGATCTGCGACAACGATTACGCGCGCGAGCAACTGGGAGGGAAAAACCGGATCCTGTCGCTGTCATCGTTTGAACTGGCAAACTTCATCATCGAAAACTGGAAAAAACAGCGGCAGGAAGCGATCCAACTTGTGGCGGATCTGCAGAAGGCCTTAAAGCGCGAACAGGCGGAGAAAAGGGACCTGGAAGCGCAACTGGAGCGGCTCCTTCAGCAGCATCGCGAGATGGCCTGGTCGAATCAGGAAACGTCTCCTCCGGCGGGATCCGTGGCGCAAGTCGAGGGCCGCCAAGTGGATACGGAAACGGGAGAAATTCTTGAAAATGCGCAGCCCGTTCCTGATATACTGGAAGTGGCCAGATCCTCACCCGAATCCTCTTTTGAATCCCCAGACGAACCTTCCGCATATGACACGCCCAAAACCCATCTGATTCTCCTGGAAGATACGGAATCGAAACTGACGGACATCCAGTGGCGGATCATGGAAGCCATTGGCAAGGAGGGCATGTCCGAATCCAAGGAAATCGAAGCGTATGTCCTGAGCGGCGACAGCAACCGGACGCAGTTTGTAAACGGCCTTTCCGGCCTCAAGCAGATGGGCATTGTCGCCGAGGACAAGATCAACACGGGCTGGAGATGGTTCTACGCGTACCATCTTTCGGATCTGGGGCTGCAACTGTTCCAGAAGCGGTTCAGGCGACCGGCCGTCCTGTGCGAAAAGCACGTGCTGAAAAAGGAGCATGCCTCCATCGAGCACGGGTACATCATCAAGGACACCGCCACGCTGCTTGAGCAATTCGGGTACGTGAACATCTCGTATGACCGCCAGGCCAACGCCATCGAACTTTCCAACAAGAAAGTATGGATTCCGGACATTACGGCCTTCGACAACCTTTCCCGCAAGAAGTTGTTTGTGGAGGTCGAATGCGGCAACCACACGCAGGAAGAGTTCAACGAGAAGATGGACAAGGCGCGGCAGGTGACGAACGACCTTCGCTTTGTCTGTCCGGACAAAAACGCCATGGAGACGATCGTCCAGCAGTTTTCCCGCTGGAAACTGGAGAAGACGAAAGTCGGCGCGCCGGTCAAGAACTTCGAGGTGTGGATCACCACCACCAAGAAACTGGCTGAAAAGGACTGGGGGCAAAACTATCCCTCTTGAGCGCCCGGCCACCGGGCGCGACTTATGAGCCGGGTTGGCTCCTTTTTGCAAGAGAGGTGACAGGGATGAACGTGCTGTCGGACATTTTGGCCACCATCGGCGCCATCCACGCGAACGCCGCCATTTCGATCGGCATGTTCCTCATGAACAACCTCACGGTGATCCTTGTGGTGATCCTGATGGGATACATCGCCTACCAGGAGTACAGGGCGTACGACCATCAATTCATCCAGGATAAACGGAAAGTCATGTGAGAAAGGGGGAATGGGCCGTGCAGGAACGCGATGTGCTGATGCACCGGTTTGCGTCTCCGAAACTGTACCTGGCGCTGAAAACGCTGGCGACGTACGGCGCGCTCCTCCTGCTTTGGATCTGGATTGTGGGGATGTACGCCAAGTTCGGAACGGTGTGGATCAAACTGGCCGTCACGCTCATGTGGATCGGCGGCGCCATCGGCGTCTGGGGCATCCCGGAAGAGCGGGAGAGCACCGTCAAGGAAACGAAATGGGCCGTGTTCGGGTATCTTGTGTTCCTCCTGGTCTACCGGCTGGTCATCGTGAAGTTTTCCGAGTTTTCCCCGGATGAGGTGGGGGTGGCGCTCGGCGTCAACGTCCCCGTGGCCGCGGCGGCCAGCGCGCTCGGGTTCATCCAGAACCTGCTCATGATCGTGAGCATCCTGGTGCCGGTGGGCTTCCTCATCTGGATCGGGCAGAAGTTCAAGGTCCAGCAGGGGAAGAAGCGCAAGGACGAAGCCTTTGCCAAACTCAAGGGGATTCGCAAAGATTTCAGGGAGTAAGATGCTCCCTGCTTATGGCCTTTGGGGCCGCTTACTCACCCCACCGCGCTGTTTGGTTTACGCGGTGGGGAAGAAAGGAGGCATGGCCTTGTCTGTCCTGGAACTTCTCCAGAAGCGGGACAACGCGTTCACAATCCATGACATCGAAGTCGTCCGGTCCTGGGTCGAATACTCCCAGTCGGGGAATCTGGCCTATCTGCTGTACGAAATGGATTCCCGGCATGGGGGAGAACCCGTCCGGTTGTACAAGGCGATCAAACTGCACCGGCTCATCCGGGTGCCGAAATCGACCAAACTGCTCAAGTCCTTCATGGACATGCAGGCGGACGTGATTTCGGGTCTGTACCGCGCCCGCATCAACTTTGTGCAGATCATCGCGAACGTGCTCAAACCGAAGCCGATCGGTCTCATGTTCGTGTACGGGGTGCAGGCCGTCTCCACGGAATCCGTGGATGACGCCAAGCGCCTCGCGGACAGCCACTTTGCCGCGCTTTCGCGGGTGTTCGGCGGCACGTTCCGCACGACGGAGATGCGCACGCCGACCTATGAAGAGATGGAATGGCTGCGCGACAAGATGCACAACATGAAGCATCTGCAAGTCGTGCGTGGGCTTCCGACGCCGCGGCGCACGTCGGGCGACGTGAACAATTCGTCCGCGGCCGGCCCGGCCGGAAACTCCAGCGCGGAAGAGACGACGGAAGAATTCATCGCCGGCATGAGCGACTACGAATACGTTGCCGTGCTCATGGCAAGTCCGATTGAGGAAGAGGTACTGCTCCAGTGGCTGACGGCTGTCAGCAAGGACCAGACCCGCTGGGAAGGCCTCTTGTCCGGCTCCCGCGGCATCAACTTCGGGCTGTCGCTGCCGATGATGTATATGTCCAACCTCGGCTCGACCGAAGGCTGGTCGCAAGGCTATAGCCAGGGCTACAGCGAGTCGCACAGCGACACGGCGGGCATCAGCGAGACGCACAGCGCGTCGCAAAGCACCTCCATGTCGCATTCAGCCGGCGTATCGGAAGGCTTCTCGCTCACCCAGGGCACAAACGCCTCGGAGAGCAGGAGCATCGGAGAGACGCACGGCGTGAGCGAAGGAACGAGCGAAACGTTCACCACGTCCTCCTCGCACACGGTCGGTGTGAGCGAGTCGGTCAGCGAATCCTTCTCCGAAGGCAAAAGCGAATCGTTCTCGAAAGGGACGTCCTATACGGAAACGGACGGCACGAGCCGCACGGTGACGGAAACAACGAGCCGCACCGTTACGGACGGAACGAGCGAATCCGTCTCGTACGGCCGCAGCACCGGCACGACCGACACCGCATCCGAAACGCACACGACCGGCACGAGCCAGTCCCATTCCAAGGGCACGTCCACGTCCACAAGCACGGGCACAACAAGCGGCTGGACCCGCACGGATTCGACATCCGATTCTCGCGGCACAAGCCACCAGCAATCCAACAACTGGAGCGAGAGCAGTTCCACCACGCACACAAACAGTCGGAGCCATACGGATTCTGCTTCCACCTCCCAAGGAAAATCGTCCACCAACACGGTATCGGGCAACGTGGGCGGGAGCCTTTTCGGGCTTGTAAACGTAGGCGGTGGAGGTTCACACAGCACGGGGTCATCGGAAACCAACACAACCGGATCCGCTGATACCGTTGGTTCCAGCGACTCCATCGGCCGTTCGAGCAGCCGGGGCGGAGGGGAGACGACCGGCACGTCCACGACGACGACAGCCGGCAAATCCTCTTCAGTGTCCGGAAGCACGACCAGGACGACCACGACCGGCACCACGGTGACCGACACGTGGGGAACAAGCGAAAGCACGTCCGTCGGCAAGTCCCACGCCGTATCCGTGACCGATTCCAAAACCGCCACGACCGGCACCTCCCATTCGGTCTCGGTGGGCACGTCCCATTCGGTGGCCGAGGGTGTGTCGCACAGCGTATCCCGCGGCACGAGCGAAACCGTCACGACCGGCACCAGCCAGACCTACACCGTTGGCACCAGCCGCGGCACGAACGAGTCGTGGACGACTGGCGAATCCCATTCGGTGGGTCGCAACTTCTCCACGTCGCACAGCCAGTCTGTGACGGATTCCGTTTCCAAGGGCGTATCGCAATCGCAAGGCCAATCCTTTGGCCGCACGGCCTCCGACACCGTCGGGCAGTCCTATTCGCAGAGCGTATCCCACGGCCGGAGCCAAAGCCATACGGATGGCGTCAGCCGGAGCATTGGCCAGAACCAGGGCTTCTCCGGCGCGCTTTCGACGGGCGCGGCCGGCACGATGGGCGTCGGCCCGACGTTGACGTTCTCGAAGACCTACCAGTGGAAGGACATCGAGGTCGAGAACATCATCAAACTGCTTCAGTTCCAGCGCGACCGCCTGATTGCCGCCACGAACGGCCAGGGCGCCTTCTTCGTGGATTTCTTCATCGCCACGGAAAGCGAAGAAGCGAAGGCGTCCGCCAAGGCGGTGGCCACCTCCGCCTGGCTGAACGACCAGGCGATTGCCTCCCCGCTTCAGGTGCTCGACCTTCCGCCGCATGAAGAAAAGCACCTGCTCTACCACATGAACGCCTTCTCGCCGTGCCTCACCAAAGAGGGCATCCCCGGGCAACTGGAATCCTACAAGTATTCCACCGTGCTTCTGGCGGACGAACTTGCGGCCTACACGCATCCGCCGCGCATTTCCGAAGGCGGCCTGTATGCGGAAGTCGAAGACATTCCGGTGCTGGCCGTTCCGTCGAACCGCCAGGACGGCGAAATCTACGTCGGCCAGATCCTGTCCGCCGAGCGGTATTCCGTGGACAACGGGTATGTTACGCCGTTCCAGTTCCGGATCCGTTCGGACGAACTCATGCACGCCTTCTTTGCCGGCGGATCCCGCTCCGGAAAGACGGTGTGCGCGACGCGCGTGGCGGCCGAGATGGCGAACAACGTCCGCCGCGGGCCGTACAAGAAGCGCCTGCGGATCATCGCCATGGACCCGAAGCAGGATTGGCGGATCCTGGCGCGGTTTGTCGAACCCGAGCGGTTCCGGTTTTACAGCCTGGCGGACCCGGACTTTTTGCCGGTGAAACTCAACCTGTGCAAAATCCCGAAGAACGTGTGGCCGGAGCGGTATATGAACTCCATCGTGGAAATCTTCTGCCGCTCATACGGCCTGGGCGAGCGGGGCAAGCAGATTCTGACCCGCGCGTTCTACGAGGAGTACCTGAATGCCGGATGCTTCCGGAGCGACTGGCGGCAGCATGCCACGGAGCGTTCCGCACAGGTGACGATGGCCACCGTGTACGAAAACCTTGCGCGCAAGCGCGAGGAGATGGATGACCCGCGGAGCAAGATCAAGTACGGCAATGACGCCCGCGACGCGTTCACGCGGGTCATGGACCGGATGGAAGCCTTCGGACGGGTGGGGAGCATCGTGCACACGATGTTCTGCGACCCGAACGGCATCGGCATCGACGAACTGCTCGGGAAAGACGACGTGGTTGTTCTGGAGTCCTACGGTCTTGAGTCCACCACGCGCTCGTTCGTCTTCGGTCTCATCACGTCGGCCATCTACCAATACTGCGTACACAACGGCGGCTTCGTGAACCCGCCGGACCAGTATGAAACGGTGCTCATCATCGAAGAGGCGAACGAAGTGCTGCTCGGGCAAGATTCCTCCAGCGGCGATCAGAACGGCGGCGGGCTTTCGGGGCCGTCGGAATTCGAGCGGATCGTGGACCAGGCGGCCGGCAACGGTCTTTTCATCTGGGCGATCACGCAGAAGATTTCCATGATGCCGACGTCCATCATTGCCAACTGCGGCATCGTCTTTGCCGGCCGGCAAAAGATTCCGGATGACATCCACGTGTGCGTCCGGCAGATCGGGCGCGAGGAACGGTATGACGACCGTCCGCTCGTCAAGTGGTTCCCGCGCTGCCCGACCGGCTGGTTCATCGTACAGACTTCCCGCACGTTCGACTTCAAGGATGCCGAGCCGGTTCTGGTCAAGGTGGAACCCCTGAACGTCACGCCGCCTTCCAACGAGGAGTTGGAGCAACTGGCCAAACTGCGGGCCGTCAAGGCGGAGGTGTGAGAAGGAGGCTTCCCGCCTCCTTCTTCTCTTCGCCTGATTAAATGACGATATTAAAAAAAAGTAACGATATTCTTTGAAATACCGAAATTCGGATGCTATAATTGATTCATGCAAGGCGAAAATATTACGTTATTCCAAATAGATTTGCAAAAGGGGAGAGGAATGTGAATTCCAAAAAACGCAAACTTCCCGTATCCACACTGGCGCTGTTTGGCGTGGGCGCCCTGGTGGCCTTCCTTGTGTTTCAGGTTTTGACGGTCGGAAAGACGACCATTGTCGTGGCCAACCAGGACATTGAGCCGCGCACGCTGATCACGGAAGAGATGCTGACCACCAAAACGGTTTCCGAGGATAGCATCCCGGCCGATGCGATCCGGGATTCGGAACGCGACAAGATCGTCGGAAAGGTGGCGGCCAAACACATCGTGAAGGACGTTCCGATCGTGCCTTCCCAGATTCTCGGGGAAGAAAACAGGAGCGTCATCACCGCGCAGATTCCGGAAGGGTACATCGGCGCCACGATTCCGGTCACGAATGTCACCGGCTATTCGCCGAACATTTCGGAGTTCGAGCGAATCAACGTGACGGCCAACATCAAGTTTGAAAACAACTTCACGGTGTCCAAGGTCATCCTGCAGAACGTGCAGGTTCTCGGGGTTCTGCGGGATCCGAACAACGAAAACAACATCGTCGGCATCAACGTGGCCATCCCTCCGGAAAAATCGGAACTGCTGGACTTTGCCATCACTCGGGGAACGGTGACCATCCAGGTCGTGCCGTACGGATACAAGGAAATCACGACCAACTCGATGACGGATGACCAGTTCTTCCGGAGTTACGTGAACAACGCCGGCGCGAAGGCGGAAGCGGAGGCGGACCAGAACAATGCGGAAAACGCGGGCAAATCGAAGAAGTGAGGAGGGCATCCTTAATGGAACAGAAGATTCACGTTTTGCTGGTGGATGATGATTACCACTGGACCGATGATCTGACCCGGCTTTTCGTTCTGGAGCCTTCGCTCAAACTGGTGGGAACGGCCACGACGGCCGAGGATGGCATTCGGAAGGCGGAGATGCTGAGGCCGGATGTCATCATGGTCAACATCGACCTGCCGGACGGGGATGCGGCCGGCATCCAGGTCATCCAGCAGGCGCAAAAGACGCTGCCGGGCGCGGTCATCATCGGGCAGATGAACAACCCGGACAATCACAAATATGAGCGGGCCATGGGCGCCGGCGCGAAGCGGGTCATCCTGAAGAGCGCCGTGACGACGGCCGAAATGATCTCGCTCATCAAAGGCGCCTGGGAAGAACAGCAAAGGGCGGCCGCGACGGCCGCCGGCGGTCCGGCGGGAAGCGCCGTCTGGGGGCAAGCCGCTCCGGGGTCCGCTCCGCAAGGCGCGCCCATGCAGCAGCCGGGCGGATTTTCGCCGGCATCTTCCGGGTTCGGATACCCGCCCTCCGGCCAGCCCGTTTCCCCTCCGGGTGCATCGCCAGCCGCTCCGCAGCAGCCCCAGTCTCCTCCGATGTATTCTTCCTTCCCCTTCGGTCAGCAACCCTATGGCCAGCCGTTCCAGCAAGCCCCCCACACGCCTCCGCAGGCAGGTTTCCCGCCGACTTTTACGCCTTCCGGTTCTCCGTCGTTTGACCAATCCCAACTGTTTGGCGGCGGCCACATGCCATACGGAACGTACTCCGGCGGTTTCGGGGCTTCCCCGTTCGCTCAGGGCGCGATGCGCCAGCCTCCCGCAAGCGGCGCGCCGCGGATCCGCACGACCTGCATCGCGATCAACTCGCCGAAGGGCGGCGTCGGCAAGTCCACGCTGGCAAAAGAGTTGGCCGGCGCGTTTGCGATGGTCAAGATCCCGACGGCGCCGGGACAGCCCGAGGACCGGCTGAAGGTGGTCCTTGTGGACATGGACCTGGACTACGGCAACATCGCGTCGATGCTGCGCCTGAATCCGATTCCCAACATCGCGACTTGGGCGGAAGACATCAACCGCCGGCTGGAGAAGATGGACAAGGACGGCGACAAGGGTCGCCTGGTCTACGCGCCCGACCAATTCATGCCATACCTGCAGACCCATGCGGAGACGGGGCTTAAAGTTTTGACGGCGCCGCCTCTGCCCGCGCAGGCGCTGGATGTGTCGGAGCGCGTCGTCGAAGTGGTGATCGACTCGCTCAAGAACTACTTCGACATCGTGATTCTGGACACCGGCAACAACACGAAGGACTACACCCTGGTTTCGCTGGACAAGGCGCAAAAGGCGATCATCGTGTCCACGACGGATATTCCGACCGTGGGCAATGTTCATGCGCTCTTGGATACCTTGCGGGCCATCCATTACCCGATGGATAAGTTGTATCTGGTGATCAACGAGGCGTCGAAGCGGAGCGAGATCAGCATTGACGACATCGTTCGCGTGCTCGACATTCCGTTCCTCGGCACGATCCCGGAAGATCCGCGGGTGAAACTCGCCAACAACAAAGGGGAACTGCTCGTCATGGGCAAGGATACGGAATTTACGCACAGCATCCGGAACATCGGGAACCAACTGGTGCCGGTGTTCGGTGTCAAGCGGCGGAAGCCGGCGGCCGGCGGCGGCCTCAAATTCGATCTTTTCTCCTTCCTGAAAAAGAAATGATCGCACGGCTTCTGCCGTGTTTTATGCAAAGGGCCTACCTTTTGCGAATGCAAGGAGGATGAAGACATGAATCAAAGCGGTTTTCTGCAAAGGCGATTGGCTTCCGGGACCGTTGTCGAACATGTGCCCAGCCAACCGGTTGCCATCTCCATTTCCGGCGACAAACTGGAGCGGCTCAACCGGGACATCCGCGAAAAACTGAACAAAGCGTTCGGCGAGCAAATCCACGAGCGCCGCAACGACCCGGAATTCCAGGACATGATGCGCAAGACGATCGAGCGCCTGTTGGAAGAAGACGGCGTCCAGATGGGGGTTGTCGAGCGGAACCGGTTCGTGCAGGACCTCATCTACGACATCATCGGCTTCGGTCCGCTGCAACCGCTCATTGAGGATCCGGCCATCACGGAAATCATGGTGGTCGGTCCCGGCAAGGTGTATGTGGAACAAAACGGGAAAATCATCCAGACGGACATCAAGTTTCCGTCCCGCGAAAGCGTTCGGCTGCTCATCGACAAGATTGTCGGCCCCTTGGGCCGGCGCTGCGACGAATCGACGCCGAACGTGGACGCCCGTCTTCCGGACGGCAGCCGCGTCAGCGCCTCCATTGCGCCGATCGCGCTGGATGGGCCGTACATCACCATCCGGAAGTTCGGCAAAAAGACGTTTACGCTTGATGATTACGTCAAGATCGGTGCCATGAGTCCCGAAATGGCGCAATTCATCGAGGCGGCCGTAAGGGCAAGGGTCAACATCATCTGCTCCGGCGGTACGGGTTCCGGGAAAACAACGATGCTGAACTGCATTTCGAACTACATTGATCCGTCCGAACGAATCCTGACCATCGAGGACTCGGCGGAGTTGCAACTGACCCAGCCACATGTAGAGCGCTACGAAGCGCGTCCCGCGAACGTGGAAGGAAAGGGCGCCATCACAATCCGCGATCTGGTGATTTACGCCCTGCGGAAACGGCCGGACCGGATCATTGTCGGAGAGATCCGGGGAGGCGAGTGCATGGACATGCTGCAGGCGATGAATACGGGGCATGACGGGTCGCTCACGACGGCCCACGCCAACACGCCGAAGCATCTCATCAACCGCCTGGAGACAATGGCGCTCATGAGCGGCATGGACCTTCCGTCCAGGGCGATCCGCGAAACGATTGCCGGCGCCATCCAACTCATCATCCAGGTGGCCCGCCTGAAGGACGGCTCGCGGAAGGTGGTGGCCATCACGGAAGTGGTGGGCTTCGGCAGGGAAGGCGCGGAGAAACTGGGCCTGAAAAACTACGACAAGGACACGGTCTATCTGCAGGACGTCTTCCGGTTCGAACAAACCGGGACGGATGCAAGCGGAAAGGTGCTCGGAACGCACGAGGCAACCGGCTACAGGCCGTTCTGCCTGGAGCGGTTCGAGGCCCATGGCATCCGCATCGACGAGCGCATCTTCGAGTCCGGAATGACCCATGTCAATTAAGCCGGGAAGGGAGTGAGCAACCCTGATTTACACACTGATCGCTTTTCTTGTCGTGCTTTGGTTTGTGCTTTTGAGTTGGCACATCTCAAAGCGCAAAAAAGACGAGCACGCGGACTTTGTCAGCCGCATTCAGAAACCGGATGTGGACCAGATCGCGGAAATTCTGGAGCGGGCGAAGGAGCGCAAACCGGAAGGGTTCTTCGAGAAGATGGCCTACAGGCTGGAGCAGTCCGGCACGGGCTGGACGCTCCAGAAGTATCTGATGTTTTCGGTTCTGTCGGCCATGTTCGGCTTCTTTCTCGGAACATGGTTCTTCCAGAGCCTGCTTTTGGCCTTCATGGTCGGCGTGATTGGAACGTTTTTGCCCCATTTCGTGATTCAGATCCAACGTGCCCGCAACCTGGAGCAGTTCAACCTGAATTATCGCAACACCCTGCTTCGGATGAGTTCGATGCTCCGTGCGGGCGGAACAATCAAGCAGGCGGTACTGGATGTGGCGACGGGGGTGGACGCGCACCCCATGATCAAGAACGAGTTTCGCCGGGTGCACACCGACCTGGAATACGGCTACACGATCGAAGACGCGCTGTACCGGATGTACCAGCGCACCGGAAGCGAAGACGTCCGCATGACGTCCATCGTCGTCGCCATCCAGCGCAAGAAGGGCGGCAACCTGGCGGAACTTTTGGACAACATCCAGAAATCCATCACGGAGCGGGCCAATGCCAAGCGGAAGATCAAGACGCTGACGGCCCAGCAGCGCAGCCAGGCAAACCTGCTCACCGCCATGCCCTTTGCCACGTACCTGTTCTTCATGATGTACAACCCGGACTACTATCAGGATTTCCTGGATAAACCCATCGGGCAAATCATTACGGTTTTCTGCGTCCTCATGATTGTCCTGGGGAACATCATCATGAAGAGGATGTTGAAATGACGGAGGAGGAATCCCATGAATCCGCTTGCCATTTCGATTCTGGCCGGCATCTGGGTTGTGTGGGCCATCTCCATGTTCCGCCTTCCCCGGCTTCACAGGAATGAATGGATCCATGTCGTGAAACCCGGCATGAAGCCGCCGGAGCCCAACAGTTTCTACGACATGAAGATCAAACCGCGGATTGAGGAAAACAGGGAATTGTTCAACAAGGTGGCCAGTTTCCTGAACATCAGCGAAGAAGCGACTGCGCAGAAAATTTACCAGGCGGGGCACCCGACCTGGAAAGCCGACCAAATCGTCGTGATTCGCGTCGGTTCCATTCTCTGCGGAATCTTTCTCATCCTGTTTTCGCTTCTTGTGCTGAACAGCGATGAGGCAATGTATCTGGGCTTTGCGCTGTTCCTCGGGTATTTCTATCCCGAGATGAAACTCCGGGACATGATCCGGGCGCGCAAGGCGCAGATCCGGAAAAACCTGCCGGACTTTCTCGATCTTCTGGTGGTTTTGTTGGAAGTCGGCACGCCGGAGCAGGATGCCATCATGCAGGTGGCGGAAACCTTCAATGACGCGACGGGCGAGGAATTCCGCAGGGCGGCCATCGCCGCCAGGTACAAAGGCGGGGACTGGAAGGGCGCCTTGATGGAAATGGCGCAGAAACTGGACATGGAAGAAATTTCGGACCTGGTTAGTTCCATCGTCATCGCGACCGAAAAGGGTACGCCGCTTGCGCCCGTGCTCCGGGAGCAGGCCGCCCGGCTGCGTTTCAAGCAGCAGCAGGACTTTGAAGAGCGGGCAGGCAAGACGGGGACAAAGATGCTGCCGATCATGGCCCTTTTCATCCTGATGCCGATGCTCGTGCTTCTGCTGGCGCCTTCGTTCATCGGGGCAGGTTCGATCTTCTGATAAAAGCCGCAAATTTGACTTGGTGTGCAAAATATATAACGAATGATTTGAAAATGTTACGCTATTCGTTCTATAATAAAACCATCAGGTCTGATTTGCGGGCCCAAAACTCCAAGGAAAGGATGATGCCGCATGTGGAAGAAAGCCAAGGACCAACTGAAGGCTTTTGTGAAGCAAGAAGACGGGCAAGGATTTGCCGAATACGGTCTGATTCTGGTTGGCATTGCGATCGTGGTCATCATCGTCGTGAAAACGATGGGCGGCAAACTGCGGGATACCTTCCAAAAAATCGTCAACGAACTGTAATCCCGGTTCGGCAAAACACGCCCCGCCGCGGCCGGTTCCCCATCCGGCAGCGGTTTATCGCGTGAGGCTTGCACTCATGCGGTTTTCCTCCAGGGGGGGTGCATCATGACCATTTCATTCCTCGCAATCCTGATTCTCACGTTTATTGCCCTCATTACCGACCTCAAATCCCGCATCGTCCCCAACTGGCTTGTCGGCATCGGATTTCTGACGGGAGCGGCATACCAACTGGCCTTTGGTGACATCTGGCAGGGGCTGGCCGCCATGTTGCTGGCCTTTGCGATCGGGTTTCCGCTGTTTTTGCTCCGCGGACTCGGGGCGGGCGACGTAAAACTTCTCATGGCGGTCGGAATTTGGACTGAACCGATCTTTTTCCTGAACGCCCTGTTTTGGATTGCCGTCATCGGCGGGGCGCTGACCGTGCTGTCCATCATGTTCCACCGCCGCGGGAAGAACGTTTACCAGAATCTCAAGTTTTTCTTCTTCCATTTCCTGATCTTCTGGAGACCTCCGAAGCAGTTGGTCTTTGAGTCCGTGACGCTGCCGTACTGCGTCCCCATTTTCCTGGGGACAGCGTATGCCGTTGCGGCGCATCTCCTGGGATTTGAGTATCCGATTGATCCGCAAACGCTGTGATGTTCGGCCGAAAGAGGTGATGTCCATGTTCCGGCGAATGATCATCCGGTTCGTCAAGGGAAAAAGGGCGCAGAGCATGGTGGAGTTCGCGCTGGTCATGCCGATTCTGGTGTTTCTCATCGGCGGCATGCTGACCGGCGGACAGATGCTCTTTACGAAACTGAACATGCAGATGGCCGTCTACGAAGGCGGTCGGATCGGCGTTACGCAGCCGAATCTGAGCACGGCGACGACGGAAGCCACAAACAAGGTCAAGTCGTTTCTGACAAACAAGAGCGGTCTGATCAAGTCCAATTCGGTGACGGTGACCACCGGCGCGCCGTCGGGATGGAAGAAAGGCGCCAACTTTACCGTGAAGGCAACCTACCAGGCGACGCCAATCTTTCCGGTTCCGGGAATCTGGAACAAGGGCAGTTCCACCAAGATTGAGGAACAGATCACGATGGCCATTGAAAACGGCACGTGAAAAGGGGGCAGCCGGTGTGATGCGGTTTTTGAAAAGCGAGAAAGGAAACGTCTTGCCGCTTGTGGCCGTCATGCTCCCGGTGTTGATTTTGCTCGGCGCGTTGGTGCTGGACATCGGCCGCGCATACGTGGCCAGCCAGAAACTCCAGAGCATCCTGGATGCCGCGGCGCTGGCCGGCGCCAATACGGGCGTCACGATCAACGACGGCGTGAATCCCCCGTATGCGGTCATCCCGAATCCGGACGGCCCGAATGCGGCCACCAACATGTTTTATGAAAACTATAACACGGAATTGAAGCCCTATGTGGACCACAGCAAGACAAGTCTGGTGATCAACCCGGAAGGCAGCGCCAACCTGTCCAACGGGAAGATCCACCTGGTCGGAACGATTGAATGGAAGATGTGGTTCGGGTCGTTCGTAAAGCCGTTTCTCGGGAAAGACACGATCAAAATTACCCGGGACTCGTGGGCGACGGTGCGCCCGAGCACGTGAATATCCGCGGCGCGCTTCCGCGGCTTATTCCTCGCCAAGAGGAAGCATTCTTTCGTGAGGAGGTATGCCATGGCAAGGAAGAAAACCGAAGAGGTTTACCCATCTCCGGGAGAAGAGAGCCGCAAACTCCACCAGCGCGCCGACGAGTTCCTGGAAAAGGCGCAGAAACAGGAGGGGGCTCTGAGGGAAGAGCCGGCGGAGGCAGAAGAAAAGCCGGCCTCCGGCAGCGAGCCTTCCGCCGAACGGGATGACGACCGCGGCCGCGGCGAAGCGGACAGGGCCGAAGGCAAAAAGCCCGACAATGAAGAGAAGAAGGTTTCCGATGGGGCTTCTGAAAAGGGAACCGAGAAGCCGGCGCCGTCCAAGCCGCGAAAGTGGCCGGCGGTTCTGGCCATGACGCTGGTGGCCGTCATCGTATTCGTGCTGGGCGTATATCTGGGAAGCACCCTGAAGGGTGATCCGGATCCCGGAACAAAACAGGCAGCGAAATCGGACAATCCCGTGACCGAGGAAATCAAGGATGATCTGGCGCTGCACAACGTCGTGCGGAAGGACGAACTGTACGGCGTCTCTCTTGAGGTGGACCAAATGAAGCGCCGGGTGGACGGGCTGTACGTCACGTTCCGGGTGAAAAACGACGGCCGGGAAACGGTCTATTTCATGGCCAACACCATGAAACTGATCGGTGATGACGGCAATGTGTACCTGCCGGAACTCGGACAGGGCGACGTACCGATGACCTTCATGGGCGGCGGCATCACGCCGGGCACGGCAGAAGCGGCCACGCTGGTGTTCGACCTGCCCAAGAATGTCGAACCGGCCTCCTTCATCCTGGAGAACGTGACCAACCTCAAGAACGGTTCCTGGACATTCCAGATCGACCTTGAGTGAAGCGGGAAAGGCCGCCCGCCTTTGGCGGGCGCGTTATGCCGCGCGCCTTGCGGCGATTTTCATACAGGAGGGAACCTGCATGAAACTGGTCAATATCGGATTTGGAAATTTCGTGCAGGCCGGGCGCATTGTTTCGGTCCTGACGCCGGATTCCGCGCCGACCAAGCGGATCGTCGCGGAGGCGAGGGAAACGGGAAAATGCCTGGATGCCACCTGCGGGCGGCGTACGCGCTCGGTGCTGGTCATGGACACGAATCATGTCGTGCTGTCGGCCATCCAGTCCGACACGTTGGTTCAGCGGATGGAAAAGGACAATCTGAATGAAGAATGAACGGAAGGCGAGGGGGATTTCATGGCGGCAGGCCGGGAGGGGTATATCAGCGATGAAATGGAACGCCTGCTGTTGGACTCCATTGATCCCCGCGAGTTTTTCGACCTGATGGGCTGGAACATGCGCCGGCAGGGGCTTTCCTACCGGGGTTGCTGTCCGATCCACGGCGGCGACAACAGGCAGGCGTTCGAATACTCGCTCCGCCGGCAGCGTTTCTATTGCTGGACGCATTGCGGCCGGATCGGCAACTTCATTCAGGCCTACGCCCGGGCCAAGGGGGTCACCCGCCTCCGGGCGGCCAAGGAGTTGGCCGATTGGCTGGGCATTCCCTTTCAGGGGAAAGCCGCCGTCCCGAAACCTTCCGCCCAGCGCGAAAAGCCGGTTGTGGCGGAGCGGCCGGCGGAGGTGGCCAGACTTCCGCTCGTGAGTGCACGGGAGCGGGAAGGTCTCATGCCGCTTGAGCATCACAAGCGTTTTTCGCGGGAAGCGATCGAGCGGTTTCAGATTCGGGTAGCCCGCTCGGGACGGTATCGCAACCGCATCGTGTTTCCCATTTTTGACATTGACGGCCGCTGGGTGGGGAACAACGGCCGGTGGATGGGTGAGGATTATGCGGAGAGGGGCGTGCCCAAGTACCTGTATTCGCCGTATCCGTTTGAGACGCGGCACGTGCTGTACGGCGCCCATCTGGCGAAGGACAGCCCGTACTGGATTCTGCATGAGGGCGTCACGGACGTGATCAGGGCCTGGGAACACGGCTATGAAGCGGTGGCGATTCTGGGATCGACGCTGACCGAAGAACAGGCGGAACTGATCCGAAGAAATCCCAAGCCGGTCGTACTCGGATTCGACGGAGACGCGGCGGGGCGGAAAGCGACTCGTCAGGCGATCGCGCTGCTTTTCCGAAAACACGTCACGGACGTGTCTGTCATGATGCTTCCGGAAGGAAAGGACCCGGGTTCCATGACCAAGGAAGAGTACGACCAGGCTTTTGATCATAGATTGCCGGCCCTTGCTTACATGAGCCGGCACGGGAATTCCCGTTCTTGACCCCCGGACACCCGGGGGTCAAGTTGTGTTTGTGTATAACTTGAAAAAACACGAATACAGGAATATAATACGAATAAAGGAACCAATCATGAGCCATCTCTCCCCCTCTCGACGGGGAATGTGTGCAACGGATGTTTGTCTCCCTCCTTTTTGCCTTTCTTTTTTCGGCAGACCGGTTTGGGTTTATGGAGGGAGGCAAAACGAATTTGAGGGGGAGAAGGAATGGAAAAAATTGATGCCTTGTTGCCGACGCTGGTTCCTACGTTCCTTGTTCTGATTTGGGCCGCGGTCGTGTTTGCGATCGTGGTCGGATGCGCCGGCCTGATTGCAGGACTGGTGCATGTCAACAGGGACAAAAGCCTGCAGCGCCGGCTGCAGGAACTGTGGGTCAACGCCAGAGCCTACGGAGAGGTTGTCAGAAGTTACAAGGACGCCGGGGTGGATCCATCTGTGGCTCCCATTTACCTTCCGGCTCCTGTAATGGACTCTCCGGAGAAAAAGGGGTTGACCATCATCAAGAACGTTTCGCTGGGCGTCATTGCTGTGTGCTTGTTGGCGCTCACGGCGAAACTGTACATCCTGTAGGTTATTCGCTCGACGGCTGGTTTTTGACGAGGCTGCGCAGCCTCCCTCCCCTTATGGCTGACAAGCCTTTTTGAAATCCCACCCAACGGCTTTTGCCTGCGGGTTTGACATAGATTCCATTTCACGAAAAGGAAGGTGGCCAATATGAAGGAAGCGACGCAGGATTTGAAACTGGTCATTCGGGGACAGGAGGTCACCATCCCCAAAGAAGACTACTACTTCACGGAGGATGGGGAGACGCCCGTGATCCGGCACGCGCCGCTGAAGCGGCTCGCGAAGCAGTTCGGCGTCCGCGTGGCCCGGACGGTCCTGGAATTTCCGCCGGTGGTGACGCCTGACGGCATCTATGTTGCGCACCGCGCGTTCGGCGTGGATGAGGACGGCAACGAAGTGAGCGCCGTCGGCGAGGCGAATCCCAGCAACCTGGAAGCCGGGATCGCGTCGCAATACCCGGTCATCATGAGCAACAAGCGCGCCGAGGACCGTCTGTTGATTGCGCTTTTGGGTCTCGAAGGAAAGGTCTACTCCGAATCCGAGATCCCGCAGACGGCCGTGTCGGAGCCGGGGGAAGAACTGAAGTTCACCTTCGGCAAATACGCCGGGAAGACGCCGCGGGAAGTCCTGGAAAGCGGACCTGACGGAAAACAATATCTGCAATGGTTCGCGAACACCTTCGAGGCGAAGAACTCGAAGCAAAAGAAACTCCAGGACATCACCCGCAAACTCCTGTCCGCCTGACCCCCTTGCTCCCGGGTCTTCCCGGGAGGTTATGGAGTAAACCTCCTCACTTTCCGCAAGCATTTCCCCGATCAAACTCCGGCTGCCCTTCTCTTCATGTGTTTCACCTTTTCCCTTTTCTCTCCGGCCAGACCGGAGCCGCGCGCGCCGGTTATGGGATGGCTTTCATCCCGTTTCCTTCGCAACCCTTGCGTCGGTTCCTCTTGGAATCGCCGCTTGACATACACGGCGAAGGCGAAGGACGGACGCGACGCAAGCCCCGCTTCGGGGCCGGAGGGGAAATTTAGACGAAAAGGGAGGAGAAGGATGAAATGAGCGCTATCGGAATTCTCAAATTCAGCGAGGCGTTTGGACGGGGACGGGGAGACATTCCCAACACCATTTTCAAAGGAGGGCAGACCTCTCTCTACCGCTCCCGGAAGAACACGGTCCCGCGCCGCGGCAGCACGACGCCCATGGCCTGCCTGTCGTTCTCGATGGGAAAGGCCATCGCCAGCATGACCAACGTGCTGGGGTTTGGCGTGACGGAAGTGGAAGGTCAAAGGAGGTATATTCTGGAGATCGACCGGCCGACCGGCGCCCCCATGTGGCTGGAGTATTCACCGTCTGAAAACAGGATTTACCACGAATGCTCGGCCCAGGGCGGCACTTGCTACCACGTGTTTGAACTGGTGGCGGCGGTCATCATGGCACAAGATCCCCAGGGCGAACTGGCCGAACACTTCCACCGGCTCGACCTGTCGAGGACGATCACGGACGAGAAAAATTTCTTCATCGCCTGTGACGCCCTCTATTTCGACGGGAAGGAGTTGATGGACGGGGCGGAAATTTGGCCGCTCGATCCGAACGCGGACCGTGTGGTGGTAGAGGATCTGACCGGGATCATTCATCCCGGCAAAACCGGAACGTTCTCGTTCCCGGTCTCGCCGAACGCCCAAACGGCGGCTGCTGCCCAACAGCCAGCCGGTTCGGGAGCGCAAGCCCCGATCGACCTCACGCTGGATTGGGGGCGGGACTTCACGCCGTTTGAGGAAGAACTCATCGACCTCAACGTGCGGAAGTTGCAGGGGAAGGAACTCCCCGCCGAAATGATCCCGCTCGCCAAGCAACTCCGGAACGGCACCGTCCGCGTGGTGCTGTTCATGGGGCCTGCCGGAACCGCCAAAACGACGACGGCACGCCTTCTGGCGCGCGAACTCAACATGCCCGTCGTCAGCCAGAACTTCTCGCTCAACGCGGAGGAACTGGACATCATCGGCGGGTTCGTGCCCGACGAAGTGAACGGCGGGTTCAAATGGCAGGACGGGCTTCTGACGCGGATGTTCCGCGATGGGGGCATGTACATCGCGGAGGAGATCAACTTCGCCAAACCGGGCGTTCTGGGTGTCCTCAACAACGCCCTGGACGATGTCGGGGAAATCGTTCTCCGGAATGGCGAAGTGGTGCAGCGCCATCCCAACTTCCGGTTCATTGCCTGCGTGAACGTCGGATACGCGGGCACGCAGCGGATGAACCTGGCGCTGGTGAACCGTTTCCAGCGCGTGGTGAAGTTTGGCGACCTGGAGAAAGAAAAACAGGTCGAAATCATCATGCGCGAAAGCGGCTACCAAAACCGTGCGATCATCGAGCGCATGGTGGACGTAGGGGAGGCGATTCGGGAAAAACTCCGGATGGAGCAGGTGGACAACGCCGTGTTCTCGATCCGGAACCTGATCGCCTGGGCTTCGGATGTCCTTGAAACCAAAGACATCCTGAAGTCCGCGTGGGCTACGGTCGTGTGGCCCGTGTGCATCGAGGATGAGGATGTCCAAAAAGAGATCTTTGAGGACATCATCAATCCTCGGTTCCAGGGGGTCCGGCCGTAAAACCGAAGGAAGGGGGGCTGAAACCAAGCCCCCCGTTTTTCCAAACACGACGATGAAGGAGGATATATATGCAGTTTAAACAAGCAGCCCAAAAAACGATCGACGCCATCAAACTTCTCATGAGCGGCGCGTTCCGTGCCCGCTGTGAGCGGTATCTCCGGGCCATCACCGGAAATTACCGCAACCGGCTGGTGTTTCAGCCCGGCAAGGTCTGCACCGACGGCGAGACGGTGTGGGCCGATCCGACGAGCGGGTTGATTGCGGACCTGGAACTGGCCAGGAAGATCATCGCGGTCCGCGGGCAGATCGCCCATGAAGCGTTTCACATTCTGTACACGGATTTTACGAGCGTGAAACGCTGGGCGGAAGAGATGAAGCGCCTGCCGCCGGAAGACCAGTTCAGGCTCCGTCAGCGGAAGGACTTCCTCAACATCGTGGAAGACTCCGCGATTGAACTGGCCGGATGCACGGAGTTTCCGGGTCTTGCGCCGTACATCCGACTGCTCAACGAGACGGCGTTCGAAAAGATGAAGGATCTCGGTTGGTACGAAGAAAACACCAACCGGCTTCGCGCCTTCATGAATGCCTGCATGATGTACGGCATCATCGGGCAGGTGAAGGGTGCGTTCAAGGACCCGGAACTGGCCGAAGCCTTCGAGCGGGCCAAGCCGCATCTGGATGCCGGCCGCGTGGCGAGAACGACCAGGGACCGTCAGAAAGAGTCTGACGCGATCTGGGAGATCGCCAAGCCCTTCATTGAGGAACAGATTGCCATCGGGAATCTGATGGACCTGTTCCAAAACCTGAAGGGCAATGACGTGAACGAGCACGGAAACGGCATGGGCCGTCCGATGCCGGCGGACCCGACGGAGTTCCGCAAACCGCGGCCGCAGCAGGGAAGCGGTCAAGGCGAACAGCAGCCGTTCGGCCCCAAGGGAAGCCAGGACGATGAGTCCGCGGCGTCCAAGGGGAAGGCCAAAAAGCCGAGCCAACAGGACGACCCGGCATCCGGATCCAAGGCTGGCCGCGGCAAAAATCAAAACGGCTCCGAGAAGTCTGAAGAGGAAGAAAGTCAGGATGCTTCCGGGGCCGGCCAGGATCAGGGTGAAGACCCTGGCAAAAATTCTTCCCCTTCGGATTTGTCCGGAGACGAATCTGATGAGGAAGAAGATGCGTCCGGATCCGGCGGCCGAGACGACGAATCCGGCGACGGCGATGCCGAAGATGCCGGCTCCGACAGCGGCTCCGGCGGAGGCGGCGACGAGTCCGAATCGCCGGAAGAAGGCGAAACGGACGGCGACGGCAAGACCGGCGCGAACGACGACGGCGATGCCAACGCCGACGAAGAAGGCGACGTCGCCGCAGGCGATGACAACAACAGCGCAGGCGGCATTGCCGGAGACACCGAAGGTGACGAAGGCAATGCTGACGGCTCTGAAGGAGATGACGCCGTTGCCGAAGACGAAGCCGAAGGCAATGACGAAGAACTCCGCGATCTCCTGAAAGAAATCCAGAAGGAGATCGGGGAGGTCCTCTCCGAAATGGAGAGAGAAGAATTGGCAAAGAGCCAGAGCGAGAAGCGGGCGGAACGGGTGAAGGAGCACTTGCGCAGCCTCAAATACTCCGACAAGCACAACGGCTTCGAAGTCCGTCCGCACTACTACCAAAACCCGACGGACTTTGAAAAGGCGGTGGTGAAGGAGATTGAGGACGAGATCCGGTCGCTTGCGCGCAACCTCACCCGTCGCATCCAAAACGTGCTCCGCTACAACCAGGACGAAAAACGGACCGGACTTACCTCCGGTTACCTGAACCAGTCCGAACTGTGGCGGAAGGACGGACGTGTCTTCGTCCAGAAGAAAGACAAATCGGACGAAGCGGATCTTGCCATCCTGATACTGATCGACGAGTCGGGTTCCATGGACGACTACGGTCGGTACAAGCACGCCCGCAAGGCCGCCGTCATGATCGCCAATGTCTGCGAGGCGCTTCGGATTCCGCTCGCAATCATGGGGCATCAGGCCATTCACCGCCGAAACGTGGTGGAGCATTACCACTACGTCACGTTCGAGCGCCCGCTCCGGGAGCAGGTGGCAAACCTGGCCCGGATCACCCATCGGCAAAACACCCGGGAAGGCATCTCCCTGAAATATGCCGCAGAGTATCTCATGCAGCAGCCCCAAAGAGACAAACTGCTGCTGGTCATCTCTGACGGCGACCCCTTCCACGTTGACGCGAACGGCAACATGTTCACCGACGAGCCGGCCCGCACGGATGCGGCGCTCATCGTGGAGGAGTACGAGAAGAAGGGAATGACCATCGTCGGGATCGCCATCGGTGAAGGGAAGGACTATATTGCGGAAATCTACAAGAATTTCATCTCCATCTCGAAACTGGAGATGTTGCCGCAAAAACTGGTCTCCCTCATCGAAAAGCGGGTGCTGAAAGAAAACTAAAGCGAAGCGGATGTCCGCTTCGCTTTTTTGTTATTGTGTTCTTAAAAAATTACGTTATTCCTTGAAAAATCTTTGCGTCTTTTTCATAATAAAGGAAAGGCCGATCTTAGGCGAATGCGACGATGAAGGAGGCGATCTGTATGTTTGGAAAGCGGAAGCGGCGCGAACGGCCGCATGCGCTGCAGTTTCCGCTTGCCGTTTCTTATCTGGAACGGTTGCGGCTCATTGTCGGAAACCCGCTGAAAGAGTTTCCGACGGACATGAATTTGTGGCAAAAAGAGATGGAGATGTCGGTTCCGGACCTGTCGGCGAAGTACGGCCTGACGATCCAGCAGGCACTGGCGCTGCAGCAGGCGCTGTTCCTCATGTTCGAGGTCAGCCTGGAGCCGGACTTCAAAAAGAAATGTGCGCCCGACACCACTCGGGGTTGGGCGGAAGTGCCCGAGGTTCAAAAAATCAAAAACCTGCCCACCGAGCATCTTTTGATGCTCATTGCGGACCAGGAAGGAAACTATACGTCTCACCTTCTCTCCTGCGGGACAGAAAACCATGTCCATGTGCCGGACGTGAAGGGGATTGTTCATCTGTACTGCAGCATGGGCGGGACGTATTTCCTGCTGGCCCATAACCATCCGAACAATGTTCCGCGGCCTTCGGAGGGGGACATCCGGGTGGCGAGACAGTTGCGGGACATGCTGAAAGGAACGGGAGTGGATTTCAGGGACAGCCTGATTACAACGCCAAACGCAGGATGGTATTCCCTGAAAGAAAACGGACACTTTTGAAGTAGAAGACCCGGATTCCTCTCCTTCTTTTTTTGTATGGAAAATGGTTCAGGTAGGTGGTTCAGATGCAATACCAAGACACACTTCATTTGCTTCGAGAGCACGATATTTTTTCATATGAACATTCCATTCGTGTCGGCTTCATGTATGAGCGTATCGTGGATGCGTTCCGGATCCAGGTGCCCCGGGAGGTAGCAATCGCGGGCGCGTACCTTCACGACATCGGAAAGATGTTTGTGCCGGAGCGGGTGCTGCGAAAGCCCTCCCGGCTGACCGCCGAAGAATGGGAAGTGATGCAGAGCCATACCATTCTGGGGGCCAGGCTCCTCAAGGAACTGGGCTACCCGAAGACGGTCTGCGACATGGCCCGCCTGCATCACGAGCGCCGCGACGGCCGCGGGTATTTCCACAGGCGGGATCTGCTGCTTCACATTGTGCTGCTTTGCATCTGTGACTCGTTTACGTCCATGACGGAGGACCGGATTTACCGGAAAGGCATGGCGCCGGATACCGCCTGGTCCATCCTCATGAAATCCAGGGGCCAGTTCCCCAGGGAGATCGTGCAGGAAGTGAAGGCGGTCTGGCAATCGCCAGAAAAACAAAGCCTGCGCATGGCCTAAAAACATTACAATATGCAGGAATTATTACGATATGCTATAATAATGACAAAGCGATCATGGGGAGGTTCGTATGTACACGGTCATTCTGGCAGAAAAACCGAACGTGGCCCGCGACATTGCGGCCGCCCTGAAGGAAGTCCGCCTGAAGAACGGCGAGATTCTGGAAACGAAACATATCGACAATCCGAAATATGAACCCCTGATCCGGGAAGCCCGGAAGGAAGGGTACTTCCAGGGCACAAAACACATCATCACCTATGCCCAGGGGCACCTTTTTACCCTGAAGGAACCGAATGAACTGGATCCGGCGCTCAAGAAATGGGAGATGGGGACGCTTCCCTTCCATTTCACGGACATCCCGCTCAGGTTCATTGACGCGGGCAGCCGGAAGCAGTTCGAGGTCATCAAGAAACTGTTCAACAACCCGAACGTGGACAAGATCATCGTGGCCACGGACGCCGACCGGGAAGGCGAGCACATCTTCCGCACAATCTACAAGCAGACGGGGTCCAGGAAGCCGTTCTGGCGCATGTGGATCAAGGACGCGACGGAGCGGGGGATCCTGGAGGCGTACCGGAACATGAAGCCGGGCCATCTGTATGACGGCCTGGCGGATGCGGCGAAATGCCGGGCGGAAGCGGACTATTTGGTCGGCATGAACCTGACCCGGGCGGCGACGCTGCAGTTCGGCGGGTACAAGAATGTGCTGTCCGTCGGCCGCGTGCAGACGCCGACGCTGGCCATTCTCGTCAACCGCGAGAAGGAAATCCAAAACTTCGTGCCCAAGGACTATTGGGTGTTGAAAGCCGTCTTCGGTCACAAAAACGGCGACTTTGAGGCCCAATGGTTCCGCGGCGATGAAGACCGGTTCTGGGACAAGGCGGCGGGCGACGCGGTGCTGGCCAAAGTCCGGGGCCAAAACGGCGTCCTCGCGGAAGTGAAGACGAAACAGGAACGGGAAGGAAACCCGAGCCTGTTCAACCTGACCGATCTGCAGAAGGTGGCCGGCAAGGCTACGGGTCTTTCGCCCGCCAAGATCCTGGACATCGCGCAGGCGCTGTATGACGAGCACAAACTGATCACCTACCCGCGCTCGTCGAGCCGTCACATTGCAAGCGGCACCGGCGCCACGGCGCGGGAGCGGCTGGAAAACCTCAAGGCGTTCTTCCCGGACATCATCGAAAAGCCGCTGCGTCAGGGCTGGAACATGAACAAGTCGTTCATCGACGACGCCAAGACGGCCAGCCACGAAGCCATCATCCCGACGTTCAAGAAACCGGACTTCTCGAAATTGTCCCAGGAAGAGCGCACGGTGTATGAAATCATCGTGAAGCGTTTCGTGGCCGCGTTCTACCCGCCGTGCGTGTGGGAACACACGACGGCCGTCGTCGAGGTGGCCGGCGAAACGTTCAAGGCGACCGGAAAGGCCCTGAAACAGGCCGGCTGGCGGGAAGTGGAAGGCATCCCGAATACAAACGTTCTGCCGGCGCTCGCCGAACAGGATCCGGTGGAAGGCAAGGCGTATGATCTCGAAGCGAAGAAGACGCAGCCGCCGAAGCGGATTCTGGAGACCGAGATGCCAGCCGTCATGGAAAACGCCGGCAAGTTCATCGAGGACGACGAACTTCGGGACGTGCTGAAAGGCGCCGGCATCGGGACGGAAGCGACCCGCGGGACCATCATCGCCGAACTGATCAAGCGCGGGTACGTGAAAGTGGAGAAGAAGTACCTGGTTCCCACGGAGAAGGGGATGGGTCTGATCGACACGCTGCCTGTCGCGCTCCTCAAATCCCCCGAAATGACGGCCCGCTGGGAGCAGAAACTGGCCGACATCGAGGAAGGGAAACTTTCCCGCAAGCAGTTCATGGCCGAGATGAAAGAAGCGATTACGGAGATGGTCGAACAGGTTCGCCGGACGAGCGGAAAGGTGGCCGCATCCGGCAAAGCCGCGCCCGGCAAGAAGGTCATCTGCGCCTGTCCGAAATGCGGGGGCGACATCGTGGAAAACGAGCGGGCTTACTCCTGCAGCGGGTGGAAAAACGGCTGCAAGGTGACCATCTGGAAGAACGCCATGGAACGGTACGGCAAGAAGAAGATCACGGCCACCGAAGCGAAGCAACTGCTCACAAAGGGCAGGACCGCCAAAAAGGTCAAGTTACACTCCCCGACCAAGGGGAAGGATTACGAGGCCTATCTGGTGATGGACGATACGGGACGCATCGTCCAGGCCTTCTGACGAATGACATGAGTCTCCGACTGATGTCAGGTTCCCTTCAGGGAGGACGAACAACATCAGACAACGTCTGATGTTGGGCGCCTGATGGATGCGCGCCGGCCCGGCCGGCCGGCGTTTATGGCCGTTTATCCGGGAATGATATGGAAAGGAGGCGGTTCAAGATGGGAGAGGCGGCGTTTCTCCATGCTCCGCTTCCGCAAAGCGCGGCGATCGTGTTTCTCTCCCTGCTCCTGCTTCGCCTGTTCCGGATGTTTGTCCACATTCTGTCGGGCTTTGGTGTTGTCGGCGTCATCACGCCGATGTTCGGGCATGAATGGGACAGCGTCACGGTGGCCGTGGCCATGATCTCCTTCCTGGCGGGCGCCCTGACATCCAAATACCTCTCTGAAGAAAATCCTCCCTTTTTCTTTTTCCTGGTGTTTCTCGGCATCGGCATGACTGTTTTGAACTGGAATACGATACTTTCGCTTCTGAACTTCGGGTTTGGACGATTGGCGGGTTCCTTCGTCGGCATGCTGCCATTCTGACGTCCCGCTGCCTTGGCATGTTCAAATTTCTGCTCAAATTTCAGGAAATTTGGTTTGCCGTGTTGTATAATAGAATAAAAGGACAAAACAAGAATAACGTAACAGGAGGTGTTCAAGGGAGTGTCGGGAACGGTTGTGGCTGACGTGCTGGAAAGCAGCGAGAGCATCCGGACCTACAAGCGCCTGCTGAACGGCGAGATCCGGAACTTTCCGCCCGTTTTCTTTCCGCGGCAGTTGCGAAAGAAGCGCATTTCCCAACTGATGCAGTACCTGGTGGAGCATATCCTGAAAATCACGCCCGAAGAGGCGTATGAAAAACTGGACCTGGAAACGCTCAGAAAATATCGCCTGGACTGCCTGCTGCAGTACGTCGATCCGTTTCCGGAGTGGACCGAGCAGCGCGCGATCCGGAAACTTCTCCGTGCGGCGTACCCGCACCTGCCCGAAGAGACGCTGGAGGAATTGGTGATCTCGGTCTATCAGGAAGTGCTCTCCGGCAAGCGCAAGAAATTCCCCACCAACTATTTCCACGGCGCCATCGGCGAACAGCGGGCACACATCTGCGTGAAGTACCTCTGCGAACAGATCCTCGGCCTTCAGCCCCACGAAACTCCCAGGAAAATTACCCGCGAAGTGCTCCAGGAGCACAAACTCAAAATCCTCCTCAATCTTCTGTACGATTCTCCGTTTGATCTTCTCACTTCCGTATACCCGCAACTGACTTCCCGTGATTTCCAGGGTTGAAAGAGGGGTTTGGCATGGCCAAAAACCGTTCGGATGATCGAAAGGTTGTCCATTTGTTTTCCGCGGTGAAAGAAAAAGGCTCCAGAAGCCGGCGGTCCGGAAAACCCAGGAAAAACGGAGCCATAGAAAGCGGCCGGCCCGGCAGCGGCCTCAAACTGGAAGGCGTGACGATTTTCGGCGCGGTCGTGTTGTGCGACTATGAGCAGGCCCTGTTCCACATGCTGGGGCAAATCGTGGAAATGCAAAACGCGGCCTTCGATGAAGTCGTACGGCGACTTCTCGGGCATCTGGCGGAAGATGACAATGTCCGCGATGTTCTGAAGACCTGGGAAATGTACAGGGAAGAGATCGAGGATCAACTGGACGCCTATTTTGAGATGCTCAAAAGTCGCAGCGAATCGTAAGCCTCCGCGCGGCGGAGGTTATTCCCTCCATTCCTGAAATTTGAGGAGGGTTCTGAATGACTGTCAAATTTAATGTTCCCAAGTTTGAAAATTTGTCCCCTGCCGACAAGGAAAGGAGGTTTCAGCGTGAACAAAGACCAGGAGCATTTGGAATCCGTGGGGGCCGGGAAGCGTCACCAGGAGGACGCAAAGGCAAAATCCGATCTGCTGGGGAAAGCCGGCGAAAGGATTGAAAAGGGCCTGGAACAGGGCGCTGCGTTCTATGAAGAAAAAGTGAAGCCGGTCGCCCGGGAATTTGCCCGGAAGGTTTCGGACCAGTTTCAGCCTGACCGGGCCGCGGAGAACGTGGAACGCGCGGAGCGGTGGCTGTCCTGGTTTCTGGGTTCGAGATGGCGGTATCTGATCGGCGCCCTGATTGTTTTTCGTCCGATCCTCATTGGCGCCCCGATCCTGCTTTTGGCGGTGTTCCTGTATTTCCTGTGGCGAAACGACGCTCTGCGAAAAACGACCGGGAAACGCCTGCTTCGCTTCACCGCCCTTTCCCTTTTGACGGCGGTCATCCTGCGTCTTTTCCTGCTTGGACTGGTGGTTTTGCTCTTCCTTCTGATTCCCGGCTTCATCACGTTCAAGATCATCTGATTCCCCCCGGTTTTCGGGGGTTTATCCGCCACAACCGATGGGAGGTATTTCCGGTGAACTTCCATGCGATGACGGACAAGGGTGAAAAAAGGGAATACAACGAAGATTTTGTGGACGGGTTCATTCACGAAAACGTGCTGTTCCTGATGGCGGCCGACGGGCAGGGTGGAGGCGGCCCGGGAGGGCAGTCTGCCGGCAAGGTGGCCATTTATGAAGCCCGCGCCCTGATCGAGCGAGAATACAAACGCGGCATGGAAAAACATCTGGAATGGATTCTGAATCACGCATTCTATGTGGCCCACCGGGCCTGCGAGGGTGTGCGGAAAGGCGACCCCGGCCGGTACGGCGGATTCTGCGCTTCGATGACGGTGGTGGCCGTGATGCCGACCCGCGAGATGGTGTTTGCCCACATCGGCAACACGAAGTTCCTGCTTGATCGGGAAGGGAATCTGACGCAGGTGACGACGGATCACACCGTCACGCAGAGCCTTCTGGAACAACGCAAGATCACGCCGTCGGAAGCGGTGAACCACCCGGAGCGGGCGATTCTGACCCGCGGCATCGGCGTGTTCCCGGACGCAAAGCCCGACATCAAGCGCGGCATGCTGGCCAGGGGCGACATTCTGCTTCTGGTGAGCGACGGCATTACGGAACACCTGACCCTGCCGGAGATCGCCCGCCTGGTGGCCGAGGCGGGGAACATCAAAACCGCCTGCGAATACCTGATCCGCGGCGCCAACGAGCGGGGCGGCTGGGACAATCTGAGCGCCGTCGTCTCCTACATTGACTTTTGAGGTGAGGTGATGCTTGGTGAAAGGGAAAGTCTGGTTCATCTTCATCCTCATGATGGCGGTTCTTGCGGCCATCGGGTACTGCACCCTGCACTGGGACGAGTGGAAGAAGACCTATATCGACGAAACCTACCGGAAGGTCGCCTGGGCCGATGCCGGCCATATCCTGCAGACCACCGTCAGGGCGACCCTCCCCAAAAACCCGCTCCCGCCTTTCGCTTACACCGCTTCCTGTTCGTTTTTTTTCAAAAAGGGTGCATAAAAACTTGAATTTGAAACGAATAACGTAATATAATGAGAACAGAGGAACCAAAAAGGTTCCTCCTTCCTCCATCCCCCTCAAGCAAGGACGAAACACGGACGGCGGGCATCCAAATCCCCCTCGGGATGCCTGCTGCCGACGGAACTTCCTCGCGGGCAAGCCTCAACCTTGCCCCACGCACACCCCTCCAGACATGGCGCATTTCCCCGGCGCCGCCGGCGCGAATCCTTCTCCCCCTCGGGATTCGCGCCAAAGCCTTCACGGCGCTTAACCACGCTGTGAAGGTTTTTCTTTTTTGCGAAGAAATTTGCATTGTGCGGATAAATCATGAATAACTTTACAATAATCGAATAAAGGAACTATAATCATAGTATCTGCATTGTTTCAGAATGTCAATCAAAATTTTTGCGGAAAGTCCCGCCAGAAAGGAGCAGAAGCGAGTGGTTTTGAAAATCAGCAAAAAACGGACGTTAGGCCCAGGCGGAGTTACTGTATGGAACGCCAAATGCGCGCGGACCAACAGGCTGATTGGGACTTTTGTCTATCAGGACCAAAAACTGAAGGTCCGTCTGGAGAAGGGGATTGGGCGAGAGATGGCCCAGAAGATGTTTGAGAAGGAGTTTCCGACGTTGCATAAAGTCTACATATAAATTGGCACAACTTTTGCCGCTAATGTCATATTGTTTTCTTGACGTCAAATGCTAAAATGTGAACAGAACATCACAAGATGCAGGGGGTATAGGAGAGACGAGAGGTGCGAATCGTCAAAAGAGCCGTTACATATCAGAATGTCATTTTTTCATGCTATGAAACTTCGGGTTTGACGGAATGGCTGCATCCGGAACTGTTGTGCTTCGGGGTTCCGGAAGTCGAAGCCCGCAAACTTTTGAAGCATTGCACGGAGTCTGTCACAAAAGGGAAAATGCTGGCCAAGCGCGGCACGGTTTCCTGGCAAGGTCAGGATTATTATTGTGCCTGGATGCCTGTCATCCACAGATACATTTTGTTCCCGCCAGCCATGGCAGAGCCGCTTCAGTTTTATTTGAAGAAACAGTATGACTATACATTGATGCTGAATTGAACTTATTGCGTGTTCGTGGAGTCTAATAAGAGAATGTCTTATCCGATGCCGCCGCCTGCAGGCGGCGTTTTGAAACCCGCAGAAAATCATGTCCAATATTGTCTTATCCAAGAATCCGAAACCTTTTCCCGGCGTTCTCGCCCGACTGCCAGCCGCGCCCGGTTCTTTCGCGCTTTGGACGGTCAAAAGGGCGGGGCCGGCCGGGCGGCCGGCGCCTGTCAGGTTGCCGAAGAGGAGCGGGGAAGAGAAGGCAGGATGGGCCGGATCTGTGCCATGGCCTCCTTCTTCTTCTGGTCGGTCACGTGCGCGTAGATTTGCGTCGTGGAAATGTCCGCGTGGCCCAGAAGTTCCTGCAGCGTGCGCAGGTCCACTTTCCCCGTCAAAAGAAGGTTCGTGGCAAACGAGTGTCGCAGTTTGTGGCCCGAAAGCGGCCGTTCCGCATACTGCGGAAAGCGCGCCTTGAACGCCCGGAATGTTTTCTCGGCAATCGTCTGCACCGTCCGGCGGGAGATGCGGCGGCCGAGCCGCGACACGAAGAAGGCCTGTTCGCCAGGCCGCTTCGGCGGGATACGCTCCTTCAGGCATGCCTGCAGGAGATCCACCAGGGAATCCGGCAGGGGAATGTACCGCCATTTCCGGCCCTTGCCCAGCACCGCGATCTGGCCGCTATCGGGATCAAAGTCCTGGACGTTCAGCCGGCAGATTTCGCTGACCCGAAGCCCGCAATAGGCCATAAGCGCCAATATGGCCACATCCCGCACCCAGAACTTGCTTTCTACCATACTGAGCAGATGCCCCAGATATTCTTCCTCCAGAAACACCGGCAGCCGGTTTTTCTCCACCTTGGCCTTGTCCGCATCGAGCGCCGGGTTGAATTCGGCCCGTTCGAATTCGACCATCACCTTGAAGAACAGCCGGATGGCAGATAGCGCACGGTTGCGCGCCTTGTCTCCCGCTCCCTGTTCCCGGAGCCGGGTAAGATGCCGGATCACGTCTACTTTTCGCATCTCGCCGACCGGCTTGTCCGGGAAGTTGCGCAAGAACGCCCGCACGTCATGCATGTACCCCGCCTGCGTGTCCGGCGTATATCCCCTGTTTTTCATCCAGATCAGGAACAGTTCCAGGTTCTCTTCATGGATTTCTGGCACGTCAATCATGAACAAACCACCCATATGGGGAATCAAAAATTGCTTCAAAAGCGAATTGCATTAAATGTGGATTTCATGCAATTCATGATTTCGAGATCCAGGGCGCCATCTCCTGCCGGTTATGGGGAAAATCTTCCCCAACATTCATTGAAAGGAGGAATCTGGCCATGAAGAAGACAGCGATCGTGGCGTTGATCACGGCATCGGCGCTCCTGATGGCGGGAGCGGGCGGCTCCGCGGCGTCCGACGGGAAAGCGGGGCGGGTGCACACGGTGTCCAACGCGACGCACGCCATCCACAAGCCGATTCCGGGAGGCCGGACACCTGGATCCCCGGTCCTGCGCAGCGTGAAGTATGAAACGCTCGACATCAGCCAGGCGCCGGCCGAAATACAGGAGTGGGCCAGCCGGCTGGTGGAGGCCGGCGGCAAGGGAGCAAAGACCGCCGGCGAAAAGACGTATATCCTGTACGCGCTCGGCGAGCGGCCGACCGGAGGGTATGGCGTGGACATCCGCAGCATTGTGGAGCGCGGTGACAAACTGGTCGTGACGGTAAAGGAAACGGCACCGGATCCCGACAGCATGGTACTGCAGATGATCACGTACCCGTACGTCCTCGCGGCTGTCGAAAAGACGGATCTTCCGGTCAGGTTCGTGGCCGTCGAAAAGGCACCCCGGAAACCCGACAGGGGCGAATCCAAGCGGGTGATCCCGCGGGCCGCCTGTAAAGTGAAGAACATCGACCGATAAAACAAATCCCCGGCCGGATCCACAACCGGCTCGGGGATTTGTCGTTTTTGTCCGTCTCGATCGCCTTGAAGCCAAATCACAAGACGCAGGCGAAAGCGCCGAATGGACGGACGCGGCGGGCAGGGGGAGAGAAGGCCATATAATTAGGAAGACATCGGATAAGACAATCTTGTATTATACAAAACACGGCCCGCAGACATTTGTACAAAATTCGTACTTTGTGCAAATGTCCGGATCAAAGCACGTTCCCAAGAATGGGATATTCGATTTCCGTCCGGCTCAGATCCGGGACGGCCAGCACCGTGATCCGGACGTTTCGGCGGCCCCATTCGAACGCGTCATTTCGGTCCGGAAAGGCCAGGTCGATCCTGTAGCCCTTGATGGCGCTACCGGTGTCCTCCGCCCGCGCGTACCCGTATCCCTCAACGTACAGGATCGTGCCGATCGGAATGATCCGGGGGTCCACGGCCGCCACGCCCCTGCGGAACGGCGTGAGGCTTGCCGTGATGCCGTCCCCGTCACCCGTGCTGGCCGCGCTGGCGTCATACCCGGTGGCTTCCATGGTCAGCATCGTTCCCTCCTTGAGGGTCCGGGCCGGCCCTTCCTTGGCCATCTTGAAAAATGGCTTCAGGTAAATGTTCCGGTACTTGTCCAGATTCAGGTGTTTGTAGGCCCGGAGCGCCTTTTGCCGCATTTCGGACACGCGGTTGCTTGCGCCTGCGGCCTGCGCCTGCGCCTGTGCCGGCTTGCCGGCCGCCGCCAAAAGTTCCGGCTCCCTCTCCTGACCGGCCGCGCGCACCTGCGATTCCTTTGGCGCGGCCTGAAACGCCAGAAGCGCCACGCACAACAGCGAGAACAGGACAGCAATTCGAACGCCGTATTTTGATACGTTATTCACGATTATCACCACCATTCGTAATGAACGATTTTATTCTATCACAAAAATGTCCCAATATCTATTTTTATTTCGTTATTCGTTTATTTTGCTGCCCTGTTCTCGAATAAGAAAAAAGCATGAACAAAAAATGTTCATGCTTTTTCGGAGGGGGATTCAGGGCGCATACGGGTCGGGAACGTGTGGACCTTCGAATACGTAGACATTTTCCCGGTCCATGACCTGGCGGAAGTCGCAGTCGCGGCACAGGACAACAGGATCCGCGCCGTCCGGAAGCGGATGCACCGCAACCTTTCCCTCCTCCGGTTCAAGGATGGAGCCGTCGGGAAGCATCGCGCCCAGCAGCAACTCCCCGAAGCAGACCGGGCAGTACACGTATTCTTGCGCGCCTGTTGCTTCGTTAACCCGTACGCAGTTCATCTTGTCACTCCTTCCTTGTCGTGGTGTGATAGTGGTCCAATTCCAATTTTAGAACGCGCTTTCCCGATATTTCAATCAAAAATGAAAGAACACCCTTATGGGGTGTTGCCGGACTTGATGACGGTCAGTTGGGGGCGCTGCGGCGGCCGCGGAAACGAGGAAACCTCTTCATAACAGGAGGCGCCCCCTCCCCTGCCGGAAATCGCGCGCGCCAGAACCGGTTCGCCGCTTATGTAATCCGCGCTGTCCATGTATTTCAGCCGATATTGCATCGAGTCCGCAAACCGCGCCAGCACCCCAAGAGGGCTTTCCTCCAGATTGACCATCGCCTCGTACATATTGCCCAAGTCCATCTGATCCCGCAGCCACTCGTCGATCTGCTCCGGAGAAAGAAAATCATCCGTCACATAGCCCCGGTACAGGTCAAACAAAAGCAGCAGTTTGAAGTCCAGAACCATCATTTCGGTATGCAAGGCATGGAATTTGACCAGATCGGAAATATCCGTGGATGGGAAAAGGGAAAAGATTTTGGCCCTTGTTTCATACGCGGCTTCGTACAGATTGTGGATGAGCCGCTCCATGTGGCGGTAAGCGTCCTCGATGTAGAACTTCTTCCCGATCTCGGTTTCGCCAAACACGTTTTTGTACTTTTCATGGGTGTAGTAGCCGATTCTGTCTTTTTTCAGGATCCCGTCTTTGAATAGCCGTCGAAGTTCCGTTTCGCTGTGCAAACGCTCACGGGGCAGACCAGACAAATCGGCTTTCGAGTGAAGATCGTAGAGATTGAATTGCGGGTACGACATCCTCTCTTGCCTCCTGAACGTCTGATTTCCCTGGAATGCCAGTTCGCGTGCTTCATGCCCCGAAACCCTGTGGCATGTCAAAGAAGAGCCGGTGCCCTTTCCGCTGCCCTTTTGGCGGGCAGGTGGACCAGATTGACAACGGCCATCGTCACCTGGTGGTCTGTCGTCTTCCGAACTTCCGCCCTGATGTTCAGCCTGCCGCGCCTGATGTCGAAGCGCAGGTTTTCGGCGGTCCCCTCCCGCATCAACCGGTCATACACGCGATCCAGAAGCAGTTCGTAGATGTTCGTGGTAAACCGGTTGGCGCATTGCGGGTGCCGGGTGCAGGCGTAGAACGTGCCCCACGGGCCGTTTTTGATTTCCATTGGTGCGCCGCATGCGCCGCAGACGATCTTCAGGAAATCCCATTTTTTCGCGGGACTCAAGAAATCATCTCCTTTTCCTGGGGACGAGGCGGTTTGGGCGGAAGGAATCCGTCCAGGAACAGCCATTCCACGCGGCCGTGAGGGACTCCGACCGCCAGAACGCAGCCCTCCGACTCCAACACCCCGCCGAACAGCGGCGGCCAAAGCCGGAAGCGCACATCCATTCGGGTATGGGAAGCCAAAAGTTCCGCAAACTGTGCCATCAGCCGTTCCGCCATGAGGCCGGGCGGCCGTTGGATGCGGTTCAGGTAATGGCTCATGTCCCGCGAGAATGAAATGCCGATCAACCCGTCCAAAGACGCTTGGCCCGTTGCGTGGACGGACGAGAGAAACAGCGGAACCTTCGGGTGAAAGAGCCATTCCCTGGAAACCTGCAGCATTCCGCCGGTTGCCCGAACCCCCGTCTCCTGCTGAACGACTTCCACCAACCGCTCCAAAAACCGGGGGTCGAATTGAACCTTCAGCAACCGATTCATCACATCCCTTCTCTATTGGGAAAACTGTAAAAAGATTCTTAATTCCATTATAAAACATGAATGTCGTAATTTCTAATGATATGCGTAACAAAATAAGAATCTGAAAAATGCGGATGCAGCACGCATCCGCATCAGGACAGGAATTGGCGTTGCAAGGCGACCTCAAGTTCCTGGAGGAACTGGCTCATGTAGCCGTTTTGGTTGGCACCGCATTCGACCATGTACTGCAGCAGTTCCCCCGGCGTCCGCCGGTCTTCCAGCCATTCCTTGATCTGGCGCACCGACAGCATCAAGGCGCCGTCCGGAAGTTCCGCCAGACCGCCGTGCAGATCCATCAGCAGGGACAACTCGTATTCCAGCGCCAGTTTGGCCGCGGGAAGGTGCGCCTTGCAAAGTTCCCTTTGGACCTCGATCATCCGCCGTTCAAGATATTGGTAGGAATCCTCAAAGTAGAACTTTTCGCCCTGAACCGGTTTTCCGGAAATGGCGTCAATCTCGATCTCGTATGTGAAATACCCTCTTGCGTCCTTGCCGATAAGACCCTTTTTCCACATTCGGTGCAGGTCCAGTTCGCTGTACTGCCGAACGGGAATCTCGAAGCGGAACGATTCAGCATTTATTTGGTCGGTTTTGATCTGCTCTCTAATCACTAACCGGTTCCTCCCTTGCTCCGATCTTTATATGGCCATCAACCGTCAGGTCAGCATCGTTTGGAAAAAATCTATCAAAACGTGCCCCATAATGCGAACACCTGTTCGTGTTTTGTTGGTTCTTTTATGTTACTCAATCGGGATTCGGCTTGTCAATTATTTCTTTGTTCGCCCCCTTTTAGGCATTTTGTCGGATTTCGTCGCTCGTCCAGGAACGGGTGGCGTGAAACGGCAATGCATGCCGCGTCCCGCGAACACGGCGCGAGTCATTGCCTGGCGAGAGGTCCGCCTGCAGGATAAAGACAGGGGTCTCGTCGCCTATTCGGTTTTCAAGGAACAATCCCATCCCCTCAATCTTCGTCTGTGAATCGTATCGCCTTTTTTGAATGCAAAAAGGACGAACGAAGACGAAGATTGAGTTGCTGGATGGTGATCGACAAATGGGCATACGGGCGCCCCTGTCGATCCAATGACCAGCGACCGAAGTCGCCGACTTTGTGGACTGCATGCGAACAGCATGCAGCCTTTTCCCATCCCCGGCTTTCGCCGGAACTCAACCTTCGTTTTCGTTCGTCCTCATGGATCAGCGATACTATTGTTGGCGGTTTCCCGGCCCAACGCCCTCTTGCCCGTGCTCCCTGACGCGGAGGGTGGATATAATCTCATGAAGGAGAGACGAAAACGAGATTAAGTGTTCCTATCTAGGAACGAGATACATTTTTAAAAAACAATGTTTACAAGTGTCACACGACACGATCCGTGGGGAGCCGACCGTGTCGAAACTTTAGATTCGGGGCCTCAGTCACTCTCAACTGCTGATGCCCCTGCTCCAAAATTTCTAACAGTGAACACAACTTACAGACTATGCATCAAGACAAACGTCCCATCGGGGACGTGCTGTTATCGTATCACAGATTCAAATATATGGCAAGCATTTTTTCATTTATTCGGATTGTGTAACAGTAATCCACAAAAATAACCCCCGGGGAACGGGGGTCATGCGCGCGCTGTCTTCTTCAGTGCGCCGCCTTTCGGATAGGTTGGAGCGAACGACTTGATCCCCTTGCCGCCGCGGTGGGTGAGCGGCACCTCTCCCGCTTCAGCCGTCTTCTTTCGGCCGTCTTCCGTCTCCATGGCGATTTGGGTCTCCGGCCGGACCGCGAAAACTTGCAGCACCTCATCGCCAGGGGCGAGGCTTATGGCTTTCACGCCGCCGGCCGTCTTCCCCTGGACCGGAAGTTCCTCGGTCCTGAACCGGATGGCCATGCCCTTTTTCGTGAGAACCAGGATCTCAGGTTCTTCCCCATCAGCGGCCAGGTCCATCCGGAACGCCTGGGGAAGAATTTTTGCTCCAACGGGCGCTTGGACGCGTTTGGCCTTCCCGTCCCGGGTGAAGAGACAAACCGTTCGCATGGCCGGCTGCTGTGTCGGCCGCACTTTGCGGGCTGGCTTTGCGGACAGGATCTCCGTGCGGCGCGGCTCCGCAAAGAGCGGCATCAGCGCCTCCCACTCCGTCTTGAGCGTGCCCTTCAGGTCCTTCAGTTGCCCCTGCAAAAGTTTGATCCGTTTCGCCGATTCCTTCCGCTTTTTCTCGATTTCCCGGATCTCCAGCGAAGTCAGGCGGGCAAGGCGCAGGTCCAGTACGGCATTCGCCTGCGGTTCGGTCATGCCGAACGCCTTCATGAGTTCAAAGCGGGCCGCATCCGTATTGCGGCTTCCCTTGATGATGGCCACCGCCCGGCCCACGTCCTTCAGGACCGCAGACAGTCCTTCGAGGATGTGGAACCGCTCCGTTTCCCTGGCCAGATCGTGCTCCAGTTTCTTTTGCAGCATCTCCAGGCGGTGCCGCGTGAAGACCTGCAGCAGTTCCTTCAGTCCGGCCACGACGGGTTTCCCGCCGATGAGCACCTGGTTCTGCACATGGATGACCGTCTCCAGCGCGGTGTGGCGGAACAGAAGATCCAGAACCCGCTCCTCGTCGCCGGGCTTTACCTCCACCACGATCCGGATGCCCTCTTTTCCGGATTCATCCCGGATGTCCAGGATTCCATCGACTTTTTCCGCGAGCGCCACGATGTCGGCGAGCACTTTCGTCTTGCGCACCTGGAATGGCACGTCCGTGAATACAAGACGGCTTGCTTTCTTCCCCTGTTCGATCACATGCCGGCTGCGCACGGCGATTTTCCCTTTGCCGGTCCGGACAATTTCCGGCCAGTCTTCCGGGTTCACCACGACGCCGCCGGTCGGAAAGTCCGGCCCCCGGATGATTGTTTCAATCGGCGCGTCCGGATTCTCCAAAAGCGCGATGAGAGCCTCAAACACTTCTTTCCCGTGGTGCGGCACCATCAGGGTGGAAATCCCGACCGCGATGCCGCTGGTTCCGTTGAGCAATAGATTCGGAAGTTTGGCCGGGAGCACCTCCGGTTCTGTCAGGGAATCGTCGAAGTTCGGCTTCATGGGAGCGACGACCTCAAGGTCCTCCAGCATGAGCATGGCGTGCGGTGAAAGGCGTGCCTCCGTGTACCGCATGGCGGCCGCCGGGTCGCCGTCGATGGAGCCAAAGTTGCCGTGGCCGTCCACGAGCGGATAGCGCATGGAGAAATCCTGCGCCATCCGCACCATCGCTTCATAGACGGACGCATCCCCGTGGGGGTGGTATTTGCCGATCACATCGCCCACGATCCGCGCGCTTTTGCGATGCGGCTTGTCCGGTGCGAGACCCAGTTCGTGCATGGCGTAAAGAATCCGGCGCTGAACAGGCTTGAGGCCATCCCTCGCGTCGGGCAGCGCCCGGTCCGCGATGGTTTCCAGGGCGTAACTGGCAAACGATTCGCGCATTTCCGTTTCAAACAGGCGTTTGGTAACCTGCATGGTTCGACTCTCCTTTCTCACAGTGAAGCAAGGAATTCTTTTCGGGTTTCCGGGTCATCCCCCATGAGCGTCGCAAGCAGCCGTTCGGCCTCCGCGGCATCGCCGATCTCGACCTTGAGCAGCGTCCGCGTGGCCGGGTTCATCGTCGTTTCCCACAACTGTTCCGGATTCATTTCGCCCAAACCCTTGAATCGCTGCACCTGGGCGCCCTTCAGGCTCTTGAGGAGGCTGTTTTTCTCCTGCTCGCTGAACGCGTAGGCCGCTTTTGCGCCCTGCGCGACTTTGTAGAGCGGCGGCTGGGCGATGTACAGGCGGCCAAGTTCGATGACCTGCGGCATGTACCGGTAGAAAAACGTAAGCAAAAGCGTCCGGATGTGCGCGCCGTCCACGTCGGCGTCGGTCATGATGACGACCTTGTGGTGCGTCATCCTGTCCGGCTCGAAGTCCTCGCCCACCCCGGCGCCGAGCGCCGCGATGATCGAACGGATTTCCTCGTTGTCCAGTGCCTTGTCGAGTCTGGTTTTTTCAACGTTCAGGGGTTTCCCCCTCAAAGGCAGCACGCTCTGAAACGTGCGGTCGCGGCCCTGCTTCGCGCTGCCGCCCGCGGAATCGCCCTCGACGATGAACAGTTCGTTCTCTTCCGGTTTTTTCCCGGAGCAGGGAGCGTATTTGCCGGAGACAAGGTGGGAGTAGTCCTTCTTGCGGGGATTGCGGACGAGTTCCTTGGCCTTTCGGGCCGCCTCCTTCGCCCGCTTTGCGAGGAGCGCCTTCTCGGTGATTTTCCGAACGGCGGAAGGATCTTTGGCAAGCAGCCCGGGGAGTTGCTGGGACAGTACGGCCAATACGGCCGATCGCGCCTCGGATGAAGCCAGTTTGTTTTTGGTTTGTCCTTCAAATTGCGGTTCGGGCATTTTGATGTGCAGAATGCACGTCAAGCCTTCCATCCATTCGTCGCCGGCAAGGTTTTCCCTGATCCAGCGTTTTTCATTGGCCATGTCGTTCAGGGTGCGGGTAAGTGCGGTTTTGAGGGCCGCTTCGTGCGTGCCCCCTTCTCGTGTGGGAATGAGATTGACGAAACTGAGGATCTGCGTGGAGTAGGTGTCGGTGTATTGCAGGCAGGCTTCCACCTGGATGCCGGCATGTTCTGCCTGGATCATCCAAGGTTTGTGCAGGGCCGGTTTGCCGCGGTCCAGGTGCTCCATGTATTCCAGAAGGCCGCCCGGATATTGAAAAACTTCTTGATGTCCCCCTTCCTCATCGGCAAAAACCAGTTTCAGACCGGCCGTGAGGAAGGCAAATTGCCGGAGCCGGCTCCTGATCATGTCCTTGTCAAACCTGGTATCTTCAAAGATTTCGGGGTCCGGCAGAAATTCGATAAGGGTGCCGCTTTGACCTTGAAACTTCCGCTCCTCTTCCTTCTGCAGGACGCCGCGGCTGTAGGTCTGAATGACTTCCCGGCCGTCGCGGCGGACGCGGGCCTTGAGGTGCACCGAAAGGGCGTTGACGCAGGTGGCGCCCACCCCGTGCAAGCCTCCGGCGATCTTGTAACCGGATCCGCCGAACTTGCCGCCGGCGTGGGGAATCGTGAGGATGGTCTCCAGCGTGGATTTGCCGGTTTGGGGGTGAATGCCGAGGGGAATCCCGCGGCCGAAGTCCTCGACGGAGACCCGGCCGTCCTTGTGGAGCGTGACGATGATTTCGCTCCCGTATCCGGCCAGGAACTCGTCCAGGCTGTTGGCCACGATTTCCCAGACGAGATGGTGCAGCGCTTCGCGATCCGTTCCCCCGATGTACATGCCGGGGCGGAGCCGGATGGCTTCCAGGCCGTCCAGCACCCGGATCGCGGATTCGTTGTACTCTTGCGGTTTTGTGATTGGCAATCTGAGTCCCTCCTTCAAGAAAAACGCACGCGGAACACGTGCATAAAAGGGACTCGACACCATTTTACCTCCCGTCTGCTTTGGATTTCCAGTTTTGTGGGCAGGAATTTTGCAAAAGCACCTTGTATAATTTGATCAAATCCTTCGATTCCCGACCGGCGAAAGAGCGCGGCGAGGGCGGACGGATGTCGTTCATGTTGTCGAATCCATGTGCACCCTTTTTCTCGTTCACGACCCAAAGGTGAAAATCGGGGGAAAAACGCGATTTGGCGCGTTCCGGATGGATAATCCCCCATTTCCGCCTTTTTCATCCCATTTCCCTCGGAAGTTCGGGATGTTGGCGCATGGAGCGGGAAGCGGGGATCAGGATGTCAAGATCGCTTGCGGGAGGTTTGGGGAATGCATTTTTTGTCGGCCGGAGAACAGGCAAGGAACAGGCGGCTGCTCAACCTGTTCATGACAACGACCGCCTGGACGGCGCTTCTGATATACCGGGTTTTGTATGACACAAAAGGCGTTGTGCACGGGCACCGGATTCGGGAGATTCTCGAAGAAAAGTCGGGCGGCCTGATCGTGATTTCCAATTCCGTGATTTACCCGCTTCTCGATAAGATGAAAAAAGAGGGGTTTGTGACCCGGACCTGGGAAGAGCGGGACGATCCCAACAAGCGGCACCGCCGCTTTTATCGGCTCACCGATGCGGGCGTAGAGCGGTTTTTGCGCATGCGCGGCGAGACGATCCGCAAGATCGAAAGCCTGAAGAAATTTATCGACAGCGCGCTTACGCAAACCGCGCCGCTGCTGTCGAAGGAGGATGGGGAAGACATTCCCCTGAATATCTCTTCCTTCCTGGCGTTCTGGGTGCTGGTTACCCTGGACGAGCCGTTGTACGGGTACTCGCTCAAACGAAAACTGCGGGAGCGTTTCCCCCTGTGGAAGATCAGCGACGGCACCCTCTACCCGCTCCTTTCCGAACTGGAGCAGAACGGGTACATCCAAAGCCGCTGGGGATGGGAAGAGGACGAAGACCAGTCCCGCTCCGTGCGCATCTATCAGGTCTGCGACAAGGGCCGCGAATTCCGAAGCGCGTACGGCAGTCGATACCGGGAAAAACTCCTGTGCGCCCAGGCCCGCTGCCAGTTCACTTACGATTTCGTGTACCGAAACTGACGTGCACCTTTGGTGTGCGTCTCTTTTTTTTGTGTATTCATTTTGTGCACGTATTCGTTTTTTATTCCGTTATGATTTGAATTGCCGCTTTTGGTATGAGATAATGAAGGTATGCAAGGAGGAGCGACGGTTCATGAAAAATGTGCTGAAGGATTGGGGATGGCTCTTTGCTCTTGCGGTTTTCGTTCTTTTTTTGCGTCTTATCGTGATTTCTCCGTACACCGTCCATGGCGCATCCATGGAACCTTCGTTTCATGACGGGGACCGGGTGATGGCCGCCAAATGGGGCCGGCCGGATTACGGCGACGTGGTGATCATTCACCGCGAGTATACGGAAGGGCGGTCACACCTCATCAAGCGCGTCATCGGCCTGCCGGGCGACGTGATCGAGATCCGGGACGGCGTGGTGTACCGCAACGGCCAGGCGCTGGATGAGCCGTACATCAAGGAACCGTTCCGTGAAGACCTCGCCCCCGTCCTCGTGCCCGACGGGCATGCTTTTGTGATGGGAGACAACCGCCACGACAGCCTCGACAGCCGCCACATCGGCACCATTTCCTTATCGGAAATCTCCGGCATCTACCTTTTCCGTTTCTGGCCCCTGTTCTGATCAGTTGCCGGCCGGCATCCGTTCTGACACCCAAACAAACATAACCCCCGGGAATTTCCGGGGGTTATGTGTTTGCGGCGGAAATTCGCGAACCGATCTCGATGTCCGCTTCCGTGCCGGCCGCAAGTTCCAGCACCGACCGGGCTTTCCAGACAAGCGGCCGGATGCGCCAGGGTTTGGTGTTTCGCTCGATCCGGATGACCGTTCCTTCCTCATCCAGGTAATACACGTCAATCGGAAACCGCATGAAGAACGTGTGAATCTGATTGCAGTCTTTCAGCAAAAGCCCTTTGGTTTCTCGCCGCCCCATGAGGCCCAGGAAGCGGGAGAAGAAGTTGTCAGCAAGTTCCGCCTCCAGGAAGGTTTTCCTTCCGTTCGTGCAGATTTCCAGAGATACGGTTTTCATGGCAGAAACGCCCCGTTCGGATGAAGCAGGCTGCCCGTAAACCGTTCATGGTGCACGCTTTGTTCCAACTGTCGCAGGATTTCGTCGCTGATCCGGCGCTGTTCTTCCAGGTTCCGCTGGATTTCCCGGATGGTTTCCTGAATCGAGCGTTCGACCTGGCCGGCATCCACCGGGGGCGTTTTAACGTCCATCCGGGGCGGCACAGCGGGGCTGCGCTGGCCGGCGTTCCGCTCCGGTTTGCCGCCGGTCTCCCCGGAGTTGGTTTCCTGGGGCTTGCCGGACTCTTCGGCCGGCGTGGTCTCTTCCGGCTGGGAGGGAATTTGTGCGGGCCGGATGCCGGGAAGTCTGTCCAGCCATTTGTCCTGGTGGTATCCCGCCAGCACACCGGCGGCAAACGCGGCCAAAAGAATGGCGGCCGCCGCCAGGACCGTTTTCCATCTTGGCTTCACGCGAACACCTCCCAAAAAGGGGGCTTATACGACAAGCCCCCGGATTCGGTCTTTCAGAAGCGAATTTCGGGGCCGCTCCCGATTGGTTCGGATGGCCCGAATCAGCACGTCTTTCGCGCCAAACAAAAACAGTTGCTTTTTCATGCGCGTCCAGAGCGTGTAGATGAGCCGGCGCGTCAGCATGAAGAAGTGTTCTTTGAACACCGGCATGATGACCTTGCTCCACTCGGACCCTTGCGCCCGGTGGACGGTCATCGCGTAGGCGAGTTGAATCTCGTCGAACCGGTCGCGGGTGTATTCCACCTCTTCCCCGTCGAAGTCCACGATCAGGCGTTCTTCCTCGCCCGCCTGCGGGTCTTCCGGAATATACGCCTTGACGTAGCCGATCTGGCCGTTGACGAGGCCGTGGGCGTCATTTGGCGCCTTCTGGATGACCTTGTCACCCACTCGGAAGATTTGCTGGCCGAACTTGACCTCGGCCTTTCCGGGTACTGGAGGGTTGATTTCGCGCTGGATCAGTTTGTTGAGTTCGTGCACGCCGAACAGCGTCTTGTTCATGGGCGTCAGCACCACGACTTCATCCAGACCGTAGAGCCGCGCCGCCTGCACGAATTCCTCCAGCACCCGTTCCTGCAGAGTCAGTTCGTCTTCATGTTCGAAAAAGACGAAATCGCATGCGTCCGACAGGTCAGGCACAAAACCGTCCCGGACCATCAGGGCACGCTCCAGCGCGCTGCCGCCCAGACGGTGAACCTTCTTGAGATAGGTGGTCGGGATCTGGTTCGATTCCAGAATGTCGCCGAATATGCGTCCGGGGCCGACGGAGTCCAATTGGTCCTTGTCGCCCACGAGCACCACCGTCGTACCTTTGGCGATGGCCTGAAACAGATGGTAGGCCAGGTGCACGTCCAACATGGAACACTCGTCGATGATGATGAGGTCGCATGGCAAGCGGTGATGCTCGTTGTAGGCAAACTCCCAATGTCCGTTTTGCGGCCGGTAGCCGAGCAGTTTGTGAATGGTGAAAGCCGTGCGGCCTGTCGTCTCCGCCATCCGCCTGGCCGCTTTGCCGGTCGGCGCCGCAAGCCCTACATGCAAGGGGCGGCCGGCCAGTTTCTCAAGCGTGTAGATGATGCCTTGGATGATCGTCGTCTTCCCGCTCCCCGGCGGCCCCGTCACCACCGACAGTTGGTGGCTTGCCGCCTTCAGGATGGCCTCCTTCTGCTCGTCTTCCAGCCGGCTGATTTTCCTGTTTTGTCTTTGCAGATACTCGAAATCCTCAATGATTTGCCGGACGGCGCTCTGCTTGACGAACTTCGGCCCGCGGAGCCGGAGCAGATGCTTGGCCACGCCAACCTCGTACTTGTGATAGGCCGGCAGGTACACCCGGTCTCCTTTTTCCAGGTACAGCCGTTCGTTTTTGAGAAGCGAGATGACGGTTTGCTCGACGAGAAAGTTCGGTACGCTGTCTTGCTGCCGTGCGTTGAGCGTCCGGACGGCCTGCCGGATGAGCGCATCGAGCGGCAGGAACACGTGTCCTTCGGACAGGGCGCGCATCATGGCGTGGAAAACGCCCGCTTCGAGGCGGTTTTGGTCATGCGGATGGATATTGAAATAGGAGGCGATGAGGTCCGCGGCATGGAAATCGAACGCGTCGAAGTCGTACATCAGGATGTAGGGATTTTCCTTCAGCCGGTCCAGGGAGCCGCTTCCGTACTTCTTGTAGATTTTGAGGGCCATGTGCATGGTGAGGCCATAGGGCTTGAGCGTGGTGAACAGCACTTCGACCACCTCATGGTCCTGATGCCTGCGCACGGCCTTCTGGACCGTTTTCGTCGAAATGCCCTTGACGGCCGTCACCTCATACGGATCGCGCTTGAATGCGGCCAGGGCGTCTTCCGCCCCGCCAAAATGCGCGATGATCTTTTCCGCCGTCTTGGGTCCGAACAGGTGCGCAAGGTACGAACGCGCTCCCTGCTCGCCCTGGTCGGACCGGCCGGCCCGCTCGAACCGGAATGTCTCACCGTATTTGTCCCGCCTCATGTACCCTTCAAACCAGAACACTTCCCCGCGCTTGCACGGGATCATTTCCCCGGCCGCCTTGATCCGCCTGCCGGTATCCGTTCTGACATGGACAATCGCGAACTCCATCGGCTTTGTAAAACCGTTGCGCGGGTACTGGATGAAGTCGATCACGCCTTCGATCCGTTGCACCGGCAGCGCCATCCCTCATCCCTCCGTTCTCGTTTTGTTACGTTATACCTGAATTATACCATTTTTCAACTTCACTTTCCACGATTTTGTGACACATTTTCATTTTTGATTACGGCTTTCTTTTCTTATACCTTTATTTGTTTTTTTCGTTATGCTACAATATTCATGTATGGTTCCAATATTCGATGAACGAAGGAGTTGGGAACGATGACGCGTCTCTATGTGTCTGTCCGGTGCGAGCGGTGCGGAAGTTACCACGGCGTGGATTGCGGCCCCTATTTCGGGCGGCAACTGGGCGATGAGCCGATCTCGCGGGGGCTTTGCATGTCGTGCGAGTTTGAAATGATGAAAATGCTCAAGGAGAAGGGGGCGGCGGAAACGATGACCGGCATCGCAATCCCTTGCGCCGGAACGGTGAAAAGGGCGCTGAGGGAGTACATCAACGAACTGGAGTACCGTGTCGAAACCCATGCAGAAGACGCTGAAAAGGCCGGCAAGGAACTGGAATGCGCGGAAAAGGCCCTTGCCGCGCTCTCCGGGAAACCCTTTGGCGAGGAAAAGGTGAAGGAACTGTTCGAGGCGGCCAAGGACTCGCCAAGCATGCGGCTTGCCGTTGCGCTGACGGCCTGGCATCTTGGATACACGATACCGGGGGCCGAACCCCTCCTGCAAAAGGCGGGCGTACTGGCGCCATCCGAAGGGGAAGCCGCATCGTGAACCGTACGCAGGCGCAATGGCCTTTTGCCGTTGCGCCTTATTGGTTTGGATTCGCCATTTCGTATTTTGCAAGGAGGAAGCCTCATGAAGACGGACGCTTTGCTTTCTTCTCTTCTCGAAGGTCTCGATGTGTCCACCCTGGAAGGCCGGCTGGCCGCCTTGCCCGTAAACCCCAAAACCCTTGCGGTATACGAGGCGTCTCCGAACGATTGGTTCCTGGTGGATGAAACGGGAACCAGTTGGGGGGTCATTTACGATCCGGCCCTGGCGGCGCTGCTTGCGCATGCCCTGGAAGACCTGTCGAACCTGATGGAGAACATCCGGGCCATCCGGAAGGAGATGGAGCGGGAGCGGGCGCTGGAGGAGTTTCTGGAATGCCGGCCGCCGGCCGAACGGGGCGAACTGTTTGATGTCCCCCTTTCGGAGCGGGATGTATCCGATTTGGCGGGAACGGAAGAGCCGGAAACGACCTTTGCGCCGGGCGACCGGTTCGTCGGAAAACAGATGCCGGGTGAAGTGCGCGAAATCGTGACCGTTTTCCCCGACAGCCGGCGCCTCCAATACCGGATCATCCAGGGGGCGCGCGCCGGACGCGTGCGCACCTGTTCGATGGCCTGGTTCCGGAAATGGGCGGGCGAAAAAACCGGACCAGGTGTCCCACATAGTTCTTCTTAAATTAGGGGAGGGAGTGTCATTTTCCCATCCATAACCCCCCGGGTTTTCTCCGGGGGTTTTCTTTCAGGCGACAGCCTGCCCGCCGGACGGGTTTTCTTCGTCCGGGATTTCCACGCTGCTCACCATGCAGTCCCAGCCGATGTGGTGGGTCCAAAGCAGCGTGAGCACGACCGGCACATCCTTGAACCGGACAACGTCATACCGGTAAGGCGTGCCGTTGCTGGAAAGATCCAGGGCGCCTTCTTCCACATCGAACTCGGCTTCGATGCCCTGGCTGGCGAGGAAGTCGCTGACTACCTGCCCCGTGTCCGGATAGTCCCGGTCTTCCAGGATCGTGTCTTCTTCCCGGAAAATCTCAAACAGTTTCTCCTGCAGATTCATGTTCCCAAACCTCCTTCACCGTCTTGCGCAGGATCGGGTACAGTCTCAATATAGCGAATTCTTTGCTCCCTGTTCAAGAATGATTCCTATTTTTCAAAACCATTCCGTTATTCTTTATTTTTCTTTGCAATTATGTTACGATATTCCAAAACACAGGTGGAAATCCGGCACGCAGCAACTGGACCGGGAAAATCCGGAGGCAAAAACTTGCGGCTGCGGCCGTTTCACAAGGCGGGGTGTTCGACACCGGGGTCGGATGCCCCGTCTTTTTTGTTCCCTTGTTCCTGTTTCATTCCGATGTTCTGTAAATCGGTCATAAAATATGTTACAATATTTGTGATTGATTCTTTTATTCATAATTCGACGGTGAAGGAGGATGAGGAAGATGTTTGGACTTCCGGATTACAAAACCGTGGTTCAGCACAACGACCAGAAGATCTATTTCGGGGACGTCGCACTGGTCAACCAGTATGCGGACGGAAAATACGACGAATATGACTGGCTGGACATCCCCGCCATGGTCGAATTCGTGCTGAATGAACTCATGCCGGAGCATCCGGATTACGAACCCGTTCCCTGCTTTTACGCCCAACCGGCTGTCATGGCGGCCTTCGAAAGCGAAGCCGGCGGGCTGCGCGCGCTGCAGCAGGCGGCGGGCCGCGGTGATGCCGAGGCCGCCGCGAAACTGAAGTCAATAAAGGAAGCGCTTCTGCTCATCGCCCAGGGCAGCGCAAAGCGGAAACGGTTTTGATCCGGAACCGGAAATCACGAAGACGAAGGGGAGATGAAGGATGAACAAGGCGTTGGATGTGCTCAAACGGGAACTTCGGCACGTCGAATACCTGCTCGACCCAAAAACGGGCTGGGTGGTTACCGAGGCCGATCCCGGAACGCGGGAAGCGCGGATCGCAATGAAGGAGCATGACGATCCCACCCTTTGGAAGGAGGCCTTCTGGCCGGAAGACCTGGATGGCAAGATCAGGCCCGGGGTGATCGTCTCCGGCAATTGGCGGGTAGGCGACGTTTTCGAGATCGAGGAGGCTTACACGCAAGATGAACTCTTGCAACTGAAAAACGATCTGGAAGAGGCCATCTTCGATCTGGAAACGCCTCGCTTCATCGAAGTCCGCACCACAGACGGGCAGACGCTTTCACCCGTCATCATCCGGGACCTGAAGGAAGCGGTCCTGAACATCCATGACGAGATGGATGCGGACTGCTTGCCGGGGCTGGATTCGGTCACCATCTACGGCGAGCACGGGGAAGTGGCGTACCGGTATATGCCGGCCCGCGATCTCGCCAGGCAGGGGCTGGCCGAATACATCGCGGAACATGGCCGCGAAGTCATCCAGGAAAAGGACACCGGCGATGTCATCCGTCCCATGGGGATGGGATGCCGGTACGTGAAGATTTTCCCCGTCAAGGGGGAGTGAACCATTCCCGGCGGCCCCTCCCGGCCGCCGGCCAAATCAAAACTTCGACGAGGAAGGGGATCAAAAATGAATCATGCACTGGAACTGCTCAAGGCAGAAGCCGAAAAGATCCGGAAGGTGCTAAACAACGAAGCGGGAGGCGTGGTCCGGTACATCAAGCCGGACGGCTCACCCATGATTACGCTGGCCGGCTATCCGGAAGACCGGGCCTACTGGCGGCCCGCCTGCTCCGACGACAAGGAACTGCTGAAATCTCTCCGCGTGGGGGACTACGTGATCGGGCAGGTGGGAACGGGCCGCGTCTTTCATGCGTTCCACATCGTGGAAGCCGGCAGCCGCGAGATGTTCGAGAAGCGGCTCAAGGAACTGGAGGACGCCATGGCGGCTCTCGAAAAACCGAGGTTTTGCGCCGTCATTCAGCGCGAAGGAGCCATCCGGCCGCCGAGGTTCTCCAATGATCTCGCCGCACTGGTCCGGGAACTGCACGCGGAACTGGATGACGAGTTTGACCATGAAACGGATGATTGCCGCGTGTTCAACGAAAAAGGCCAACTCGTCTACATCTTCACCCCGTTTTGGGAACTGGAGAGAGACGGGGACGCCGAATATATCACCGAAAACGGCTGCGATATTGTCACGATGCCCGATCAGGGAGCCGTGATTTCGGGAGTGGTGCACCTGATGCGCGTGTATCCGGACGAAGCGGATCGGGAAGGTGATCCGAAATGATGCAGGGCTGGATCATTTCCGGCATCCCTGCTCCCGCGCGGGCAAAAGCCTGAAGCAAAAAGCACCCTTACGTCTGGTATGGGTGCTTTTTGTCATCGCGACAATTCATGAAGCAGGATCGGATCGGCCCGGCGCAGCACGTCCTGCGCCGCCTTCAGATACCCCAGCACGCCCTCCATGCCTTCCATGAGGTAATCCCACAAGGCGCCCGGCGCAAAGGCGTCTTGCAGGGCCTCGTCGATCTGTTCCGGGGAAAGGAACACCACGTCTTCGCATTCAAAGGCCGGATGGAGACCGGCATACAGGTCCCGGCAGACCGAAAGTTCGTAGTCCAGGGCAATCAGCAGCCGGATTTTTTCCTCCGCCGGAAGTCTCCCGTGTTGCACGCCATGCGCGGCCTCAAGGAGATGCATGATACGCTCCTCCAGACAAGAGAAGGAATCTTCAAGATAAAAGAGCCGGCCTTTTACCCGCATCCCGGTGATCGGGTCAATGCGGCTTTCGGCGGCCAGGTGCCCTTCCCGCGTCTTCTGCACAATGCCGCTTTTTACCAGGCGGCGCAAGTCCAGGTCGTCATACCTGCGCTCAAAAACGGTTCCCCGTCTCCGGACAAGAAAGGAGCGCAAGTCGGCGGCAAAACGACGTTTGGCGGGTTTTTGCTGCTTCAAAGGCTTGCCTTCATGCATGTCCTGACGCAACCTCCTTCAGCCGCAAAAACGGACCTGAGCGGAAAAATGCGGAAACAAATGATACGATGTTTGTTTATTTTGACATATGAACGCCAATAATGCCATTAATTTTGATTCGATTACGTGATACGCAATTTGTTTTTTTTATTTTTGATATGATACGTTATTCATATACCGGTTATGGCAAACCATCCCTGGAATCAGACCAGCAGGAGCGATCGGGAGTGGACATTCTCCTTTACTATCTGTTTTCCTCCGTGGAATACGTGGCGATGTTCATTCTCACCTTCCGCCTGTTTCGCCTGTCTCTGGCGGGAACCGGGTGGCGGCTGGTTTTGGCCTGTTTGCTGCTGACCAACGTGGACCAGAGCGTCCGCTTCTTGTACGACGCTCCCGAAATTGCGCCGCTCGTGCAACTGGTCCTCATGTTTTTCCTGATGTGGCTTCTCTTTGGCATCCACCCGTTTTACGCCTCCTTCGTCGGTGTGACAGGGTACATGCTGTACGTATCGGTAGCCAATTTCTGGATTTCCCTTCTCCCCGCGTTTGGGGCCATTGACATCGCCGACCTGAGCGATCCGAACCACATCGACAACCGGCTGCTGCAATGCGCAACAGCCTTCACCACGCTTCTGGCCGCCCGGATCATCCAGGTAAAAGGTTGGGGATTCAACTTTGTGCCGGACGATCACGAGGCGCGCGTCCGGCTGACCTGGACCAACCGTTTTGCGCTGGCCAGCGTTCTGCTGTCCGCTTTTGTCGTCGCGGTCGGGTACTATGTGTTCCTCGATTATCGGCAGATCCCGTTCATGTTCATCTCGCTTGCGTTCTGGATTGCGCTCGCGCTTTTGCTGTATCTGTCCAAGCGAAAGAACGAGGAGTGACAGCATGGAGAAACTGGCTCACCGGCTTGCGGTCAGGATTCACGCCGCAGGATCCGGAACGGTCCCGCTTCCGGTGCTTGCAAACGGCCTGACCTACATGTTCATGTCCCTCACCATTGTCTGCGTTTCCCTTTTTGTCGGGATTTTGACGGGGCGCGCGGCGGAAACGGTCATCTGCCTCTTTTGTTTTTCGACCTTGAGGCGCCTCACCGGCGGCCGTCACATGAAGACGGTGAGTCGCTGCGTGGTGTTTTCGAGCGTGCTCATGATTATGCTCGCACACCTTCCCGTCCGGGATGAAACCGTCATCCTGGCCATGAACCTGTTTGGCCTGGCCTGCGTGCTTCTTTTTGCGCCGACCTTCGTGTCCACGGAGGCGGGCGGGCGGCGCCGCCGCCTGCTGCTGAAGGCTGCGGCCGCCGGGCTGGTGTGCGGCAATTTCTTCTTCGCAAACGCCCAGGCGGCGCTCGCCTTTGCCGCCCAGGGGCTTCTGCTCATTCCCGGAAGAAAGGAGGAATGCGCGCCATGAGCAAGGTGCTGGCGAACGTCGTGGGCGCCGTGGCCGAGAAGGTTGCCCGCATGAACGCCGTCGTCGGCAAACCCTGGACGGGCTGCCTGCCGACTCCGAAGGAACTGCGGAAGTAATGCGGTCATGGAGTGATCCGATTGATTCCTGTCTACTACCGCGGCAAGCACGAGGACGAAGACAAGATCGTATGGATCAAACCGGATGACATCCTGACCGTCAAAATGGTCGGTGAAGGAAGAAACGGGAAAACCTCTATCCACACGGTGGACGGGTCGGTCTACGAACCGATCGACACCATCACGAAGTGGCACAAACTCCTGGAACCGCACGGATTCATGCGGCTGGCCAGGGACAACACCACGAACCTCAACCACGTCAAAGATTTGCAAGCGTACGAACAGAGAGTGTATTTCGAGAAGCCGTTCAACAAAAACTCTCTGTTCGTTTATGCCTCGAACGCTTGTGTCAGGTTTGTGCAAAGGATCCTGAAAAACCGGGAAAAGGAAAACGTCCCGAACCCATAAAATCAAACCCCCGCTTGCGGGCGGGGGTTTGATTTTGCTCCAAAAAATGAATGAAAGAGACGCCCGGGCCGCGTCAGCAGCCCTTCGTCTCGCCGATGAGGACCACTATCACACCACAGATGTGCCTGTTTCCCCTCCTGCTTCCATTTTATCCAAAACAGCGACTTTGCAGAATTCCCCGTTCGTTCCCATCAAAATGCTATTGCGAAGCCAAACAAAAATGGTTATAATATTGGATTCATTTTATGTTTTGTATTCCGTTATTCACGTTTTGTCTTGTTATTCCGTTATTGTTGTGCTACAATGGAATTGATTTCGAACAACGTAACTAAATGTTCAAGGGGATTTTCATGGAATTGACATTGGTGTATTTGTTCCGGAACCCGAAAAAAGCAGCACATCACGCAAAGTGGAAGTCCGGATCAAATGATCGGAAAGGAGACGAAAACGCATATGCCGAGAAAGAAAGCCGAACGCCCGAAAACGGCCTACATTCGGGCGCGGATTACGCAGGAAATGAAAGAGGAACTCAGGCGCCTTTTGGCGCTGGAAGGGAAAAACGAATCGGTTTTTTTGCGGGAGATGGTGGCCGGCTACATCGCGGTTCGCCGCGTGGCGCCGCCCCCCTTCCTTTCCCCCGGTTCCGGATCCGTGAACGCTCCGGCGCGGCCGGAAGTTTACATCGGCGACCCGCCGCCGGGGATGGCGCCGTATATTGGTGATCCGCCATTTGTGGCGCCCCCGCGAAGCGGGGATCCGCCGCCCGGCCTTGTCTGGACCGGAACATCGCCGGCGCACGTCGTCTCTTGCGCATCTGCGGGCAGAAGGGCCTGACAGTCGTCGGGTCCTTCCCTTTCCATCGGAAAACCAGACGGAAGAGAGGTGTTCAGAGATGATGATTGCAGAAAAACCAAAAGCGATGTCGAAACCGAAAGTGGTGTTGTCGGATCACGCGCATCAGCGCTGCCGGGAAAGCGGCATTTCTCCGCCCGAAGTCGTACGGGTGGTGCAAAACCTGCCCGCCTTCCGGGGGATCATCAAATGGCGGGTGCCGGGAAGGTTCGCCGTCGTGGTTTCGTGGAAGAACGGCGTGCGGCTGGTCGTCACCGTGATCGCGCACTACAAGCAGACGAACTATCGCCGCCAGACGGCCGGCTGGTTCTGCTCCACGCCGCGGCTTGTGGAATGAGGACCGCATATGCCTCTCCCCCGCTCGAGCCCCTTCCTTTCCCCAAGAGCCTTCCGGCGCGCAAATGCTTCCCCGCGGCACCGGAACAGCCCGCTGGAAGACAAAAAGGTTCTGGAACATGTCAAAACCTCGCGTTCGCTGGGCCTGCGCGCGGACCTCACGCCGTTTGAATGGGGCCGGATCCTGGACGAATTCGGAAACCGCTGCGCGCTTTCCTTCAGTTTCCTCATCTCGATGGACCACTTCATCCCCCAGTCGATCGGCCACGGCGGCACCTACGTCGGGAACGTCTACCCGCTTGACCCTGACCTCAACGCTTCCAAGGGTGACTCAAACCCCTACCTTTGGGCGGAAGCCAACAAGGACAAGATCGACTATCCCCTGTTCGAGCGCCTCTGCGAATACCTCGCCGAACAAAATGGACTCACCCCCGACGAATTCCGTTCGTTCGTCTTCTGGTGCTTTGCCCATCCCCGCACGCCGGAGGACATCCGGAAAGACCCGCGGCCTTCCATCGAGATCTGGAAGGAGGCCAGGCGGCGCGAAGAGGCGCGCAGCCGCGCCATCCGGTATCTTGCCCAGCAATATGCGCTCACCGAAGCGGGATTTTGCGACTTTGTCGCCTTCTGCGAGCGCGAGCGGCTCGCAGTGAGCGAAACCTCCTACTACCACTGGCTTTCCCGGACGGAATGACAGAATCGCCGTATGTTTCATAACCCAAAGGAGTGGATGACGAGTGAAGTGGATCCGGGGACTTGTCATTGCCTACGCGATCGTGTGGCTCCTGAATCTGCTCATCAAGTGGTGGGTCATGTCTTGAGGCCGCCGAATGAAACGGCGGCCTTTTTCGTTTATTCAGGTATATTTCGGACTCCTGAGCACATACTGTGCTGATAAGGGGTTGAAGTTTTCTTGAAGTTTAAGGCAAACCATGATAGAATGGAGGTGCGGAAGGTGATGTACATGCTGAAGGTCAAGGAACGGGAACAAGCCTTATCGGCCGTTTTGGACCTGGTGAAAAAGGCGCCGCAGGAGATGGACGACCGGATACCGCTGGTAGCCAAGGCACTGGCGAATTACGTCGAGAAATCTCCTCTGGGAAACCGTGACCTTTTGAGGGAAGTGGACGGTCTTCTGGTGCGCCGCGATCCCCGGAGCGCGCTTCAGCGGGTTTTGGCGCACATGGTGGAGATGGGAGCGTCCGAGGAACCGGCGGTGCGAAAATACACCACGGGCGAAGTGGCCCGCTTCTTCGGGGTCAGCATCCAGACCATCCACAACTGGATCGCCCAGGGCCGCTTCAAGGGGATTCCCAAAAGGGAGCGCGGCAAACAGTTTCGCATCCCGGAAACGGCCGTGTACGTTTCGCCTTTCGGAGAACCGATCTCGGTGGCCGAAGCGGCGGAAATGTACGCGCGGCAACAAAAACGCCTCGGGCTGGACAAACCCATGACCGACGAAGAAGAACTGGCGATCCTGCGCAGAGAAGCCGCCTATTTCGAGCAGAAGTACGGCGGGTCTTATGAGGAAACGCTCGGGCGCCGCACGGATTTGACCCCGGAAGAAGAGCGGGATGCCGAAGAATGGCTGTCGCTGATCCGGTCGATTGAAAGGCGGATGAAGCGTTCTTGAGCAAAAAGCACCTCAATCTGCCGGCTTCCAGCATAGAAGCGCTGCACAAAATGTTCGCCGGCATTATCCTGGACTCCAGGAACGTGGATAAGAACGGCCGGCATACATCGTACCTCTACCTCCGGCACACGTTTATATTCAAAGACGGCTCCCGCTTGTACATCAGGGAGCAACTTACAAAGGACGGGTTCATCGAAACATACTATTACGATTGGGAAGATGAAAACGGGAACACCATCCTCAAATTTCACAGCGAGCCGCATCCAGATGACCCGAGGTATCAGACAGACACCGAGCCTTTCCACGTCCACCCGCCGGATGATGCCAAACTGACCAACCGAACGCGCTATCCCAACTATTATCACCGGGATTTGCGCGGCATTTTGGAGTTTATCGCCCTGTTCCTCATTGCCAACAAAAAGATTTAAGCCCCCGGTTTCGGGGGCTTTTTTGCGAATAAACGTTCGCCAAGAGAAGCAAAATATGGTACAATGGAGACGTACAACCCTCCATGTTCCTTCGCTCGACGGTGAAGGAAGGTGGGCCTTGGGTGGGAACGCATCTTCCTCCGGGTCCGGCGAAGCCGGCACCCCACGGCGCATTTCGGTGCGCCAAGGAGGTGATGCGGTTGAGCACTTTCGAATTTGTCATGGCGTTGATGGCCTTTGGCACGTTTCTCTTGACGTTGCTGAAGTTCATCTTCGACCAGATTGACAAAAAAAGAAAGTGACCTCCCCTCCCAAGGATGACGGTCACTTTCTTCGGAGTTCCATCCGGGGGAAGACTTGACTCCCACCCGAGATGGGTTGTATGCCGGCTTTCGCCGGGCAAAGGCCTGGGGGGCTGCCACCCCCGGGCCTTTCTTATCATTTCCTCATCCCTATCATAACATACCCGCGAAAAACCTTCAACTCTGCCCAAACGGGGCCGATCTCCGCCGGAAAATGCCCATGGCCGACACAAACGGCAGAAACCGGCAGCCGGTCAACCCGGTCTGCCGGTTCATGCCGTCCACGCGGGAAGCAGCCTGCGCTTCCGGAGGATGTCGCGGATCTTCTCGACGGTCTCTTCGATCGGCGTCCCGTCGTTGTTCCAGACCACTTCGTCGTAGACGTCGATGTAGTCCGGACGAAGTTCTTTCTGGAGCGCCTGACGGATGCGCCGCTCCACCTCTTCCGGCGAAGACCCGCGCGCCTCCAGCCGTCGGCGCATGGTTTTTTCGTTTACGCCGACGTAAATGGCCAGGACCCGCTCCGGCCCCAGGTAATTCCGCAGCCACTTCACGCCGTTGGCATCAAATATGCCGATCGTGTGGGCGCTGCGTTTCTTGACCTCCTCCAGCGATTTTTTCAGGATGCCGTACTTCACGCCCGCGTAGACGGTTTTTTCCGGCATCCTGCCGAGCATCCGGAGGATGTCAAACTTCAGCGGCGACATGAAGTAGTAGTGAACGCCGTGAATCTCCCCCGGCCGTGGTTTACGGGTGGTCACGGTTACCAGCATCGGAAACCTCAGCATTCCCGCGATGGTCGATTTCCCGCTGGTCGAAGGGCCGCCCAGGATGATTAGGCGGCCCCCATTCGCGGCAGTCTCAGTCTGGTTCTTCGGCATCGGCACGGTTTTCCACCTCCATCACCCCTCGCAACTGCGGAATCCGCAGCGCGGGCACGGCACGCACACATTGATGGCGGCCGCCGGAACCTTGATCGGATATGCGCAGATCAGGCACAGTTCCGTGCGGAACTCGGGTTTTTCCGCCGTCTGGGTTTGGGAATTGATCGCCTTCATGTTCATGTCCATACTCTTCTCCTCCCTGTCGTCGCATTCGTATTTTGTCCTGATAATATTATAAGTGTTACGTTATTCGTGTTCAATGAATAACGTAATGTAATTTGGGGCGCCTTTCTTCCTCATCAAGTGGTCGTTGTTTGGCCAGGTGATGAGGAAGACAGAACACAAAAAAATTCCTGAATTCCTGTACGGAACCCCAAATCCCTTGCGCCGCAAGGGATTTGGGATTCATAAATCTTTTTTCAAAACTGTACGCATTGTGCAGGCGCCCCCGGCTTTTCATTGCTGCAGAATGAGAAGCGGCGCCGACCCCAAAAAAGTGGTCACTCGCAAAGGTATATTTCCGGCCGCCGGATTTCCCGGATGCTTTCAATCGGCACGAACCGGACCTCTTCCCGGACGGTTTCGCCGATTACGAGCCGCGGGCGCTCGTAGACGAGATACCCGTCGGTTTCGCCAAAAAAGAACTCCAGAAACGTTCCCCAGTCGCAACTTCCGTCCTCAAACCAGACTTCGACCGGCTCGCCTTGGACCAACGACCTGTTTTCCATCCCCGTTCCCCTTTCCGCAAACAAAAAAGCACCTCGCCGAACGCGGCCAAAGCCGCATCCAACGGGTGCTTCCCGTTTGCTTGTATTCGATTGCTTCCATTATAACCGTGAGAGCCGCTTCAGTCCACCGGTTTCCCGGACTCGCCCTTGGCCAAAAGGGTGCGCAGGCGGCCTACTTCATCCAGCGCCTCGCGCAGTTCCTTCATGGCTCGCTTTTCCGCCTCCAGAACGGCCCGCTCCCGCTCGAACTCAGCCTGGGCCTTGAAGCGATCGAATTCGGCGCGCAACTCCTCCAACTCTTTTTTCGTCTTGGCGAGTTCCCGGGCAAGTTCGTCGGCCCGGGCGGCCTTCTCCGCAAACTCGTCCGCCTTTCGTTTTGCCTGGTCCACGGACTCCTGCATGAGAAGAGCCAGGCGCTGCGATTTTTCCTCGCTTTTTCGGGCCTCGTCCAAAAGTTCCCGCATGGCGGCCAGTTCCCGCTGCGCTTCCTCGCGGGCGAGCGCGGCCTCGGCTTTGGCCGCCTCCACCCTCTCCTCGGCCAGCCGATCCCGCTCCCGGATGGCCCCCTCGGCCGCTTCCAGTTCTTTCTGCTTGTCCAGAAGTTCCGCCTTCGTGCGCCTCAGTTCCTCTTCCAGGGCGGCGATTTTCTCTCGGCTGAACCGTTCCCGGTCGCGGGCCGTAAGCACCGCCTCCGTGTAAATCCCCTCCACGCGGGCGAAAAATTCGCGCAAGACATCCAGGTGCGGAATGGCCTCCCCCGTTCTCTCCGCCTTTTCCTTCTGGTATAATGCAAGCAGGTACTCGGCCACTTCTTTCTGCGTTTTGCCGCCAAGTTCCGCCCCGATCGCATTGATCATGTCGCGGATGGTTTCGTTAACCTTGATGACGGCGTCCTTTTCTTTTGCCGGTTCCATCACCGTATACTTCACCTCCTTGAGAAATCAACGATATACGACCGTATACCCGTATACCTCCAGTATACCCTTGCGGACGGAAAAAAGACAGCAAAAAATAAGGCGGAAGGAAACCCTTCCGCCTGTTTTATTTGATCGGGCAATGCCCGCCGGCGCATTCGAATTCGTCATCACTTTCGCTATCCGCTCCAGTGACACTCCCGCGCAGGATTTCCCACGGCCTGGCCTTGATGCGGCCGGACATCTCCAGGTACTGCTCTTTGGTGATGGCTTCATACGGCATTTGCGGGTAAGTCTCGGAGGAATACGGCAGAAGCGTCGTCGATTTGATGACCCGTTTCGCCCGGTCGAGCACGTCCGCAATCTCCCGGATGACCCGTTCGTCTTCCTCCGGCGTTTTGCCTTTGTGGAAGGTGAGGGTGGCGCTTACGGCGTTGTCGGACCAGTACGTGGCCAAAAGTTCCTGGAAGGCTGCCTGTTCGCGCAGGGGGACTTCCCGTGATGCCCGGAACAGCGGGTGGTCGGCCGTCGGGGCCTTCACCGGGAAGGAGATGACGACCGTGTTTTCGTCATAGACCGTCTTTCCGTCTTCCTCGCCGAGAATGGCCGGCTCGACCGGATAGCCGCACGCCTTGAGCACCGGAACCAGTTCGTTGTTTTTGGCGAAGCGCACGCGGCGGATGAAGTAGCCGGACCAGTGATGGTGCATCCCCGGCGCGCAGCCCATCAGAATCGAGATCGTGCCGCTGGGTTTCACCGTCGTCACCTTGAGGGAAGGCGCGGCCTTGAGTTCCTCCGCATGCCGGCGGTTCGCTTCGCGGACGAAACCGTACATGCGGTCAAGTTCCTCCGCGATTCCCGCCTCAAAAATCGGCGAACCGTCTTCCAGGAAACCCTTCACGGCCGGGCGGCCGAACTTGAGCAGAATCCAGTCGGTGATGCCGGTGATCCCCACCCCGATCCGGCGGTTGCGGCCAATGATGTCGCGGGTGATTTCCCATTCGTACTTGCGGAACGTCACCCGGTACGCATAGCGCGCCGCCAGCGTCAGGGCTTCCCGGTAGAGCGACTCATCGGCCAAGCCGGCCTTAATCCACTCATGGATCCGCGGCAGGTTCACCTCGAACAGGTTGCAGTTTTCGCCGCTGGCAAGGCCGATCTCCCCGCACGGATTGAACACCTCCACTTCCCCGTCGATGTCTTCCCGGAAACCGTCGATGATGCGGCCAAAGTGGCGGGCCAGATGCATGTTCACGTAGCCCGGTTCCCCGTTGCAGTAGATGTTGCGGGCCATCTCCAGCATCGTTTCGCGCGGCGAGTCGGGGCGGATGTCGATGGAATTGTTGCTCGTCCACCGCCAGAGCCAGGCGCCCGCGTTTTTCTCCAGGGCATAGTTTTTACTCTCGATGAAATCCCGGTCGTCTTCGTCGCCGATCAGGATGAGCGCCGTGCGGCGGACGTTGCCCGATACTACGCACTTGCCTTCGTTCTGGATGATGTCGCCGCACTCAACCGGCGTAAGGCGCCGGCCAACCGCCTCGTTCAGGATGCGGTTTACCGTTACCAGCATCTCCGCAAGCGGCGCCGGACCGCTGGCCGTGCCGCCGAAGCCCCGGATGTCGCTCCCCTTGGGGCGGATGTCCGAGATGTCCAGCACGAGTTCTTCCAGACCCTCGAAGTGGCCGTCGATGACAAGCCGCAGCGCCATGACCCAGCCTTCCCGCGAATCCGGAATCCGGAAATGCAGGCGCTTGGGCAAATTTTCAGGAATCCGGTCGATCCATTCTTCCCCAGCAGGCTCATGCGAAAGCGGCAGGACATGGGGAAGGCATTTCGCAAAATCCGGATGATTTGGGTTGCACACGATCTTCAGGTTCACGCGGCTCTTCACGGGCGGGATTTGGCTTGTGTTTCGGCGCTGGATGTTGACGCCGACCCCGCCGCCTTTCATGGCCTGATCCATCACAAAGGCAAACGGGTAACTGACCCTGGACGGCTCTCCCGGGGCGTAAGGGTACGGCCGGCAGGCAATCCCCCAGCAGTTGTTGAGGGCATCCCCGCTGCGCTTGTCATAGTCGGTGCCGCTCATCCAGATGCCGCGCCCCGGCGGCAGAATGAGCAGGTTGAAGGCGAGTTCATAGAACCGCTCCATCTCGCGCCGGAGCGCCTCCCGAGCCTCCGGCGTGGCCGCGCCGATCTCCCGGCGGCGCTCCCACTCGATGTTGAAGTTGCCCTCGGTGAAGCGGCGGACCGTCTCCCACCAGTCTTCCCGCGTGCCGTCCGGCTTCTTTCGGGAATAGGTGCGGAGGTAGATGATGTAGCCCAGCCCGTCAAAACCCCACCGTGGCTGTCGGCCTTTGTATCGGGAAAGAAAGGATTCGGGAAGTCTCAGCGAATCGACCGCGGAAGTGGCCGCGGCTTCTGCGGTGGCAACTGGCATCGGAATCTCCCCTCTCACACAGATTTCCAAAGCGCCTGCCTGGCAGGCATAAAGGGGAGCGAGCCGGAAGGAGAGACAAAAAAAATCCCGTAACGGGAAACGCAGAGGGAACCCGCGGAAAGGAATTCACCTGTCGTATATCCGGGTATTTTCATTATACCGGCTTTCGGACGGAGGTGCACCTCAAGGGTCCCGGCACGAAAAAATCCCTCCGGGAGATCGTGCCGCACCCCCGGACGGTTTTGACATGCAAACGGACGGAACCGGAAAAATCTCACACAGGCTGCATTTGACATGCGCAGCCAGGCGGATGACCGGCATGCTCCCCGACGATCTGGGCGATGACGATCTGGGCGAGCCCCTCCACCGCCTCCGCGACCGCCGTGATCGGATAGGCCCGAACCGTTTCCTGCGCTTGAATCCGGCCTTCCTCTTCCATCTTCTTGGATAGGTCGAACAGGACCCGCTCCACCGCAAATTGCGTCTGGTTGAATTTCAGCACGAAATGCTCGGCCAGCGGCCGCTTGAGCCGGCTGTAGGCGACAATCGGCAGGACCACCCGGTGCTCCACCAGTTCCAGCAGCACCTCGGCGTTCGTAAAATCCGGCCCCGTGTTGAGATTCTGAAGTTGAAAATCCCCGATGGCAGACGGCAGATCATGAAACATGCACGATTCCTCCTTTCGCTTTGGCCAATCGCCTCGGATCAATGCGGATGATCCGGATGCCGGGCTTCGTTTGCGCGTAGCGGACGCAGTTGGCGGTTCCGCCGGGCGTGCCGTTCCACACGGCGATGAGCACGCTGGCGTGATCCACCATCCACTTGTTGCGCCGCTGCATCTTCCAGGTTGCATACCCCGGCTCGCACACGTAGACGATCTCGTCGCAGCGGGCGAGCAGATCGCGGTAAGCCAGCCTGGAATCTTTCGGCCAGTTTCCGTCCTGTCCCGCAAACGGCACGGCGGCCACCAGGCGGATGTGCGGGAACTCGTTTTTGAGGTCCAGCACGACTTTCGCAAAATCCTGATCCACGCCGAGCGCCATGCCGGAAATGAATGTGTTGTACCCTTCACCGATCAACTGGCGGACGGTCTTTTTCAGTTCCTCCCGGATGGCCAGCCGAAGCGGCGCATGCGGGTTGTACCCTCCGATCTTGTTCGGCCGGTGCCCGGTGACAGCCGCCGTTTTCCGCTTTTCGATCTTGTAGCCGTCGTCTCCGCGAATCATCGTACAACCCCCTCATTCCTGCTTTTCGGCTGGACGCAATTGGGAAAGACGCGGCGCGTAAAAATCCGTAATCCCGCTGCCGTCATCCCTTGGGACCTCCACAACCGCACGTTCAATTTCGCTGTAATTGACGTCGAACTTCCTGCGGCTTCGCGGCAATTTGGCAGGCAGGTATCTGTATGCGCTGCGGTGCGGCGGAACGATGGCGACCAGCGTGCCCGTTTTCGTTTTCCAGTGGCCCCCCGCCTGGCTCGACCATGTCGCTTTCTGGCCCGCGCGAAGTTCCATGTCAAATCGCCCCTCAACAAAACTTTGTGCCGTTGAATGAGATAAACCCCCGCAGGGCGCGGGGGCGAGAACTGGGGATCAGGCGCCTTGGGTCTGATCCGCGTCGCCGGCGTCAGCGGCGGGCGCCGCATTCAGGCGCGATGCGATCTGCGCCGCCTCCCAGGCGCGGATGTAGTCCAGCACGCTCACCGCGAAGCGCTTCATGTCGAACTCCGACAGGAAGACGGTGACAGATTGTTCTTTCTGCACCATCTTCACGGCGCCCTGACCGATCACCACGCCTTCGCCGACCTCGATGGTGACGGAATACGGAATCCGGTACTTCGCCGGGTCGTTCTTCTGGATGCGCAGGACTCGTGCCTCCGGCTTGCCGTCAGGCCGCTTGGACTGAGCCGTGCCCTTGTATTCGGTGTAGCCGTTTGCGCTGAAGTTGCCGGACAGAATGTCCAGCGCTACCACCTTCATGGCGTCCGGATTCACAGAGTGCGACACCATCACCGACGGATTCTTCTCATAGTCCACCAGGTTCAGTTTGATTTTGCTGAACCTGGGGTTTGTGTCCAGGTTGTCGATCGCCTCGAACACGCGCTTGTCGGTCTTCAAAACGAAGACCTGCGTTGCGCTCCGGCGATCGCTCCCGGTGTTCCCCGAAACTTGGGCCGCCGACGTAGTTGTGTTTTGAGTCGTTGTTTTCTTGGCCATGGTAAATTTCTCCTCCTCGTCGCGTAATGTTACTTTATTCGTTTATTGCTCTTTCATTATACCAAGGTTCCTGTATTCAATCAAGGAATAACGTCGTTTATTTTGAATATCGTAATATTTTAAGTTTCAAGAAAAGCGCAGGGCGCCGGCAGCGGCGCCCTGGCTCACCATTTGGTCAGACTTTCGATCCGTTTCGGGTTCATCCGGTCCGAAAAGTCGAACCAGACTTCCGGGGAATAAGTCAGGCGGTTTGACTTCGGATCGTACGCAAAAATCCGGATATTGTACTTGCTCTCTCCGGAATAGACCGCATCAATCGTAAGCGGTGCGGACCCATTCCGGAACGGGGTGGCATCCACCAGAAAAGCGCCATACGGTCCCGTGCGGTTCGTAATCAGCACCGCATACTTCAGGTCCTTCGAGAGCGGCTTGTTCGTCACGACCTCATAGGAGATCGAGCGGCCGCTTCTTTTCGCCTTGAGTGATACCACTTCCGGCGCCTTGAAGGCCGGCGCCTCCAGATCAAGGCCGGTTATCCGCGCCCAGTATACCCTGAGTTCCGGCACGCTTTCGGCAGCCGGAAGGTATTGATTTTCGACGACCGAAACCAAATCCGGTCTGTCCTGTTTCGCCAGCCATTGTTTCAGGGCCGGCGGGGCGAACAGAACGGCGTAGTCATCCGCCATGATTTCTTCCGGATCCCAGAAATGCTCAATCGACCGCTCGTACACCGGAAGTCCTCCCAGTTGCCGCACCTTGGCCCATCCGATTGCGGGATCATCCGGATCCTTCCCTTCCGCCTTGAGAAGCCAGTAATACGTGAAATGGTGCCCGTATTCATGTGCAAGAATCCATCCGACTTCTTCCAGGCTTTTTTTGTGAACCTCGTAAATTTCAATGCGGCGGCCCTTTTCCAGCATCCAGGGACCGTCATTGATCTGTATCATGCTTGAAAAGTATCTTCCGTTCGCATGTTTTGAACCGGTTTCCAGAAGCGCGATCCGGTTCAGATACCCGATTTCCTCTCCCTTGGGCAACTGTTTGAAAATGTCGTACAGTTCTTTCAGTTCTTCCAGACCCCATTTGCTGGAATACGAAATGAACCGGATGCCCTCAGGAGAAAGGAATGAGGCGTGCGGAATGAGCGCCCTCGTCTGGGCAGCGGATGCGGAAACAGGCAAAACAACGAAAAGCATGAGTGCAAGTACGAAAGCCGTGACGCGTTTCATGGTTTCCTCACCTTCCTTGTCGCAAAATGTATTTCAACAGGCGAAATGTTCGCCTGGTGAAAACACGCAAATGGACCGGCTTCCGGCCGGCCATAATGCGGAGCGCAGCCCGCGGAAAACGGGCTACCTGCGTTCCTCCAGGTATTTCAGCGCTTCATCCCTGTATTTGACAAGCGCCTTGAACCGCTCCTCGCTGCCGGTCTCCCGGTTGTCCGGGTGCGCCTGCTTGACGAGAGCCGCAAACGCCTTCTTCACCTCTTCGGAACCGGACGGAATCCGGTCGAACCCCAGCGCCACGAAGCATTCGGGAATGTTCTGCCCTTCGGGAAGGGCCTTGAGGCCGGCGATCCAGCGGGCCAGGTCGTAAATTCCCCGTTCCACAAGACGCGCCAGGTCCTCCAGAGCGAGCACCAACTGGGCGAAGGCATCGGACCCGTATCTCAGTTCAATTCCCCGCTCCAGCGCGCGCTGGACGGAGTGCTCGAAACGGTAGAACTCGCCCTTGTACGTGAAGGTGATCCACGCTTCACTTCTTGTCCAGTCATAGTTCACGTTTTCGGCTTTCAGCCGTTCCATGACGCGCTCCAGTTTTCGTTCGTAATATTCGGCATTCGCATAGTGCTTTTTGACGGCCATTGTCGTACACCTCCAGAAAGGACAAGATGATGATTGGGATTGCCATGCTGTAATGAATCACGAGCCGATAAAGCCCCCGCAGGGGCTTGTTCAGGCGGCGGGCCTGCCGCCAAACGGAACGTCTGCGACCTTGATGGAACCGGTCGGGCACCCTTCTGCCGCCTCTTCCAGCGATTCCAGCAGATCTTCCGGAATGGGAGCCGTGCCCCGGTTTTGGTCCAGAATGTTTTCGGCGAATCCTTCGTCGTCATAGCCGAAGATGTCCGGCGCGGTGGAACCGCAGGCACCGCAGGCGATGCAGGTTTCCTTGTCCACAATGGCGTATTTGCTCATGTTGAACCTCCTTTTGCCATCTGCTATTCGTGGCCGAATAGCATAAATGCGTCCGGGAATCCCCGGACACACGGATCAGTTCCGTTCCGGCACTTCCGGGTGCTCCCGTCCTTCAGGGATGGTTTGACAACCATCCCCGAAGGGCGTCTTTCACCCGGAAGTCTTTATGACCTCCGGGTGAAATCCGTCATCCCTCGGATACAACCTCGGGATGGAAACCATCATCCCGCGCATAGTCCTCGATGGACCAGATCCCGATGCCCTTCTTCTGGGCTTCCTTCTGGATCTCGCGATACCGGTCCACGTATTTGACGTTTGGCGGATAGACGTAGGCCACCCGGGCGAGACCCTCCGCAAGGAGCATCTCCTGCAGCGACTCACCGTCCACATAGACGTACGCGAGCAGCCGGCCGTACTTGTCCCGCTCGCTTACATCGAACTCAAGTTCGAGTTTGCGAGCGTTCTTGACCTTCTCGGCCGTAAACTCCTTCGCCTCCGGCCCGAAGGGCTGCACGCCGTGCGTGGGGTGGTTTGTTTCCGGCGTGTCGATCAGGAGGAACCGGACCTTTTCCACCTGGTCTCCGATCTTTACGGCGATGGTGTCCCCGTCGATCGGATGGTCCAGCACAACCTCAATGCGCCTTGGCGCATCTTCCTCCTCCGGACCGGACTCTTCCGGATCGGACGTCTCTTCCGGAGCGGATGCGGCTTGTTCCGGAGTCTGCTGCGCCTGCTCCGCCGGGACTGCCTTCGGCTTATTTGTTTCGGCCGGCGTTTGCTTAGGTTTCTCGCCGGGCACTTTCGCGGCCGGCTTTTCCTTTCCGGCCGCCGGCTTGTTTTCGCTCTTTGCGGCCGGCTTATCCGCCGCATGGTCACCGGGCGTGTCCTGGGCGGCGGCGCCGCTTTCCGCCGGCTTCAGCAGTTCGTCAATCAGGGATTGGGCTTCGTTCCACCCGCCGGCCGAACAGCCGGCCAGGGCAAATGCCAGGATCAGTGAGAGGAGAGATGCCAGCAAACGTTTCCCCTTTTTCATCGCTCGAACCTCCTTCTCGTTTTGTTACCGTATTCCTATTATATCACGTTATTCATTTCTCGGGAATTTTTTTGAAGGCATATCCCATCTTTTGAATGCCCTCGATGATGGCCGGCAGCGCCTCCACCGTGGACGAGCGTTCGTGCAGCAGCACAATGTCCCCGTCCTTCACGGAAGAAAGAACGTGTTGCGCGACCTTTTCCGGATCCCTGGTGTCCCAATCCCGCGGGTCCACGCTCCACAGGATGATCCGGTCGCCCCGCTCCCCGGCAATTTGCCGGGTGTCATTGTTCAGGTTGCCGTACGGCGGGCGAAACAGCGTCACGGCGATGTCTGCCGCGCGCTCGATAGCCTTTTTCCCCGCTTCAATTTCGTTTTCCTGTTCTTCTTTCGAGAGTTTCTTCAGATGTGCGTGCCGAAAGGTGTGATTTCCGATCGCGTGGCCTTCTGCGGCGGTCCGCCGGACCATGTCCTCGCGCGATTTCACGTTTTCCCCGATAAAGAAAAACGTGGCCTGCACATTGTATTTCTTCAATATATCAAGCAGTTGTCCGGTGTATTTGGAGGGTCCGTCATCAAAAGTCAGAGCAATGCCGTTATCCAGCGAATAGAGGGGCTTTGCGAAGGAGGCGGCAGGCTGTTTCGCGGATGAAGGCGCCGGCCGAGAAGAGTCGTTTGCAGGAGAAGGGGGTGTTTCGGAAGGAGTTTCCGCCTTGGAGGAAACGCCGGAGGAATGATTTTCAGTGCCATCATGCCCTTTATCCTGTTCCGGGGAAACGGCGCCCGGTCCTGCCGGCGACGCTCCGGAAACAGGGTGTTGCCCGTCGTCCGCGGGTGGTTCGGCGGGCATTTCCGGTTCAGCCGGAACCGGCGGGAAGGAATCCTGCTGCAGCAAGAGGTCCGCCGCGCCTGATTGCGCTGTCTCCCGGGGCGCTTGATGGATGGTTGGCTGTGGCTTCAGGGCGCCCGCTGTCACCACGCACAAACATAGGATGATGACAAGAAACGGTCGGATGGTCATTCTTTGTGCCTCCTGGTTGTGGCCGATTGGCCAAACTGCTCCCGCCGCGGGCGGGAATGCAATAAAAACCCGGCTCCAGGAGGCGGGAACCAGGCACATAAAGCAAACCTGCACCACGCAGGTTTGCTGGCGGATTCTACTTACTGGACAATCTCGACCTCTTCTTCTTCGTCGAAGTCGAACGTGTACCCGACGGATTCGCAGATCGCTTTCCCTTCCGGCGAGTCCACGCTATACTCCTCGCTCTCCGTGACTTCGCCGGCAGCGTAGGACTCCCTGCCGCAGTAGTTTCCGCATTCGTCCACAAACACGCTCTCAAAGGTGAGCGTCGGGAACAATTCGGAAACCTTGGCCCACAGGCCGGTTGCGGGAGACCACGCGGTCGAGTACGTCAGAATGACCTCCGTGTCGTTCACGGACTCTTCCTCGATGTCGTACACGCCCCACTTCGTTCCCCAGTGCCTGAGCGCCCAGTCGTACCAGTCCGCCGTGCCATACTGCTTGACGAACCGGTCGTGCATTTCTTGCGTCATGGCGCGCCCGACGAACAGAAGGTTTTCTTGATTCTGATTCTCGTACTCTTCCTGGGAAACGATGCGAACCGGGGAGGAGAATTCCTCCAACGGGTTCGGGTAAAGGACATTGATGTCCCATTTCCCCTCCCCTTTGGCCTTGGCAATGAAAGCGGCAATGGACTCCTTGTCTCCGCTGATGACGATACGGGAAATGACATGATTCGGCATACCATCCACCTTCCTCATCTTGATTTTTTAGTTTTGTTCCGCAAATCTTTTGATGAAAGCGCTTCTTTTCCTCGCCTTTGCATCGACGCAATGATTTTTTCGCGATGCTGTTTCGTCTTCTCATCCAGCGGTTCGAACGCGTCCTTTGCAATTGCGCGGATTTCCTTCGTCATCGACAGTGTGCCTCCTCAAATCAAATTATGAAAAGGAGATACGTGCAGCATTTTTCAGTCCGACCTCGTCAGACGAATCATGTTCAACACCTTCCTGATCGCGTATTTGTAACTTCATTCAAATTTTATTACGATATTCATACCTTTTTCAAGAAAAAACCGCAGGATTACCCTGCGGTTTGGGAAGATGGCGCCAGCATCACCCGTTCACTTTCCAGGGGAACATGGAACGGAAAGGCGATGGGCACACTGCTCTTATTGTTTGTAAACCATGTCTCCCCGCCGTCATCCGAGAAGATTTTGCCATAGAGCCAATAGGCCCTTCCGTTTTCGCCCTCCTTGAAAACGGCCGGACAGCGGTTGTTCTGGTACAAGCCATTTCCCACTTCCGTCCACTCATCCTGTTCACCGGTGAGCGGAGTCAGGGGCAGGCCGTTGAGCAGCCGCGTCAACGCCAAAATGTCCGTACGGTTCAGGCGCTGTTTGTCCAGCCATTCGAGCACGGCCAAAATACGCTTGCTCATTTCCTCATCGCCGATTCTGGCCAATTCCTGTTTTGCGAATTCCATCAGATCCGGCATGAAAAATTCTCCTTTCCGATTTGATCATGATTGAATGTTACAGGGTCATCCCATAGCCTGAAGATGCCGGCGGCAGGCTTCCCGCTGCCGCGCGATGAAGCGGCGCAGGTTGCGCTGCTGTCTGCGATCCCCCGACCCCGAAGAACCGGCGGATGTCCACCTTGGTGGCGTGGACGCCGGAGCGGCTGAGTTGCAGGAGCACCTTGAAAAACTCCGGCATCGGCAGCCGGGTTTTCGCTTCCCGGAATCGGAGGGTGACGGTGTCGTACTCCTTGCCGGAGTCGCCGACGAGCACGTATTCGGCATCCAGATTGATGGAGCCGTCCGGGTTATGGGTGATGTCCTCCTTGACGGTCCGGACGGTTACGCGTTCCCCGAAGTACGACGTCCCCTTTTCCTGGCTTTCCTCGATTTCCTTGCGGACCTCGACCACTTTGGGAGAATTCCAGAACGCACTTGTCGCCTTCTCCGGAAGGCGGATCAGGTTTTTGCGGTACGCCTGGATTTTCTCCTTCAGCAGCCGGTCCTCGCTCTGGACCTCAATGGTTGCCAGGCTGTTATGCTCCGCCCGGCGAGTTGACCGCTTTTCGAGGATGACCAGAACATCCTGGTACAACTTCTCTCCTTCTTCGCCATCTTTCTCCCTCCAATTTGTCGTGTTATTCCCTTAATCTTTCTTTATTCTAATTATATTACGATATTCATTTCAAGAAAATAAAAGACCGCCCCTTTCCGGAGCGGCCGAAGATCTTGAAAGCACCGCCCTGCCTCCTACCCCGGCCAACCTGCATCTATAACCCGCGTGTGAACGCGAGCCTTCGGTTGTACCAGAATTCCCATAGCCGAAGAGGCTTTGGTTTCGGACAGCAGTGGCGGCACTGAATGAAAAGCGAATGGGTGAAAAGCGAATCTGTTCGAGCGAATGCCGGTGAAGCGAATGGTGAATGGAGAAGGCCGGATTCCAAGCACGAGCGGCCGAAAATCCGGCCGGTGGCGGCCTACTGCGGAGTCTGGCTCCGCCTCGGTCGCAATGGACGGCTGCGAATCCGCGAGCAAGGATCCCACGCCGTTTCGGCGCTGCCGCCGTTCCGACCATGCTTTTACTCCGCGCTCTCCGCCTGTCGCGGATCCGGAAGCAAGGGGTCCTCGTACTGGGAAAGGAGTTTGGGAAAATGAAGAAGACGCACTTCATCCATCCCAATCATGACGAACGCTTCACATGCACGGACTGCCAGGACCCAGCACCCTTCGGTGCCGCCGTATTTGGCGACCTTGCTGTTCCCGCGCGCACTTCGCGCGCCGTCCCTGCGCAACGCGGCCATGGGCCATGCTCCCATGGACATGGAGCAGTTCAGACACTCCACTCGTGCGGGCTGTCGAAAGCCCCGCTTCCCCTGCCACTAGCGTCTCTCTTCCGCCACCGCGTTGCAAAGAGTCGTTGCAAAAATTATGATACCTTATCGAATGAAAAATGTCAAGTTATTCGTGTATTTTTACGATATTCCTATCCAAGAGAAAAACCCGCCTTTTGGCGGGTTTCATTTCTGCCCGGTTTCATCCGGATTGAGGCCCGGCTGATCGGCATACCAGTACGGATGCCCCTCGATGAACGTCCACGGCTTGGGAACCGTTCCGCGCGCCCGCCGGCCCATAAGTGCCTGCCGGGAAACCCCCAGGCGGTCGGCGAGGGCGTTGTGCCCCAGCAGTTTCGAGGGCACGATCTCATCGAACTCGATTTCGCCAGGCGGCATCGTCATGCCGAGGGAAAAACGGCTCTCGAACTCCTTCTTGTACCGCTCGAACGTGGCGTCGTCATACGCCACAAAGTCGAGCGCGTATCCGGCCGCCCGCCTCATCGCCCCTTCGTAAAACCGATCCAGGTTTTTCTGGATGACCAGACGATTCAGGCGGTCCCAGTGGTGGTGATACCACTGTTTGTTCATCGTGGCCGGATAATCCGGACCGGCGTCATACCGGGCCGCAAGATGCCCGTGATGCACCATGTTTGCCGTGATGGACCCGAGCAATACCAGGAACCGCTCCGTCGGAGAAAGGCCGCGCAGGATCATGCGCAGCACCCCATTTCGCGGTCGAGACGCTCCACCAGGCGCCGCGCCATCCGTTCCAGAGCCTCCCGGCCGCCCCAGACCATTTCGAACGGGTGAACGCCCAGCACCCGCTCGGCCCGATCCGTGATCTCGACGGCGCGATGGTAAAACGGATGCGACACCGGGATCATCTCGGGCATCGTGTCATTCGTGCCGCCCCAAATCCAGACTCCCGGTTCACACATTTCGCCAATCGCAAAACCGTTCGGCCGGGCCAATTCCGGGAACACAACCAGAATCCGGTCGCCCTTCACCGGATCATGCCAAATCTCATGGCGCATGTTTCCTTCCCCCTTTTTGCTCTTCCGTTCCGTCCTTTACGTTTACAAAGTATATCATATAACATTTACTTTGTAAACCCATAACCACAAAAAATGAGCCGTTCCGCCGCCTACGGTTTTGCGGGGCGAAGCGGCTCATCCTTTGCCGGGTATGACCTGGCCAATTCGGAGAGAATCGGTTCAAACACGGGATGCGGTGCCACGTGCGGACGCATGAAAAGAAGCGTACGCCACGCCCATTCGTAGTCCCGCTCCTCCGCCATGCACCATAGCGCCAGCACGGCCGAGAGGCTGACTCCGGCATGGCAGGAGATCAGGGCGCTCTTCCCTTCCTCATGTACGCGGTCAAGCAGCGTTTTTGCGAGAGGAAGAACCCGCCTGGCTTTTTCCAAATCTCCGTCCCGGAACGGCATGGCGATGTATGCCACAGAAGGAGGAACGTAGATTTTTCGGTTGAAGGGAGTGTCATGGCGAAAGTCGATCCAGAGATGAACCTTCGGTTCGGCGGAAACGGCGTGAGGCGTGACGTGTTCGGGCTTCAGGAGTTTCCCGTACAGCGGCTCGTCCACGTCTTCCTCGCCGCCCAGCCAAAGCCACGGGAGTACCTGCGTTGCGCCGGCGCGGTGGCCTTCGGCAAAGTGGTAAATGCTGCCGGAGATTTTAAATTCAAAGTCTTTCATGCCATCACCTTCCTCATCGGGAATGCGGCCCCGCATGGAGGTATGGGGAAGGGCCATAAGGCGCCGGCCGGTTCAGGCGCCCGACTCGCGCGCTTCTTCGGCGCAAGCCATCTCGACCTTGGCCTGCCGATCCAGAACCCGATCCGTGATGACAAAGGCGATCGCCAAAACGACCAGACAGCCGACAACAAAGGACCACATTCCCGGAAACCTCCCTTCCGTGTCATTTCCAGACGCACACCAGGATGTTCACGCCGGCATCCCGGAACACGTCTTCCACGATCCGGCGCACCCGCTCCCATTTCAGACGGTCAAGTCCGCAGCCGATCCGCGGCATGGCAAGGTCATGCAACTCAAACGCCAGCATCTGCTCCCGCATGGAACAAAGAGCATCCTCCAGGGAATCGTACACCGGCTTTTCTATCGCTCCTTCCTTCTTCGGATGAATGAAAAAACGGCCGCGGCCGCGGCGGCCGCCGGATTTACGCGGTTGCGGCGCCGGGAAAAACCGCCCGGCGGTGCAGGCGAATGATCAGGTTTTCCACCCGCTCTGCGTCCGGTTCTTCCGGAAGCGGGGAGCGGGAAAGCGCCTCGTCGAGTTCCTTTTCCAGCGCATCCGCAAGCAAAAGCACCTTTTCCAGGGGGACTTTTCCCGCGCGGATCGCCAGGAGTTCATCCCGCTCGCCTTCCGGCCGGAACGTGCGGAAATGTCCGGCTTTGACCGCCTCCAGCCCCGTACGCAGCACCCGGATCAGGTGCGCCGCCTCCTTCGTGTCATAGCCGTGGGTCTCGATGAGGGAATTTCTCAGCGCCGACGGAGGTTTTTTCCCCTCCAGACGCTTGCGCACGGTATGGGCAAACCCGCGGTAGGACCGGTAAATCCTGCGGCTCAGGAAGGCTTCGCGGGCTTTCCGGAGTTCCTCCCCGAGCGGGTCCATCCTCAGGATGTGTTCCCTTTCCACGAAAAGGAGTTCCAGGATGTTCGGGTTGGCCGAAAGCGCCATCTCCGCAAACTGGCGGAGCGGGTAATACGTCACATCATGCGGTTCGGTGCGGGATACGGACTGCACCGGTTCAAACCCCAGAAGTTGCCGTTCCGTGGGAAGAAACACCCCACGGATGTCCAGGTCGGAGGTTTCGGTGGCCGTCCCATAGGCGTGGGAGCCGGTTATGACAGCGTAGATGATGTTCATGATCTCTCTCCTTCCTCATCGAATTTGGCCGGGATGATCCCGAATGGCCATAAACGGCGGCCGGGCGCCGCCGCTCGTTGGAGATCAGAAATGGCTATGCTCCTTCAGGGAGTAATAGCCATCCCGCCCGACGATCACATGGTCCACGAGCGGAATCCCGACGATGCGTCCCGCCTCAGCCAGCCGGCCGGTAAGTTCGAGGTCGGCTTCGCTGGGCGCCGGGTCCCCGCTTGGGTGGTTGTGGACGCAGATGATTCCCGCCGCGCTCAATTGAATCGCCGCCTTGAACACTTCCCGCGGGTGGACGACGGAAGCATCCAGCGTCCCCACGGAAACGGTCTTGCGCTTGAACACCCGGTTTTTGGCGTTCAAGAACAGGACCACGAACTCCTCATGGTCCAGGAATGCCATATCGCTGGTGAGGCGGTAGACATCCCGCGGACCATTCACTTTTGCAAGGTCAGCGCCCGAAAGCGTCTCCTGCAAAAGTTTGATCAAGGTTTCGGCGATTTTCCTGCGCGACGCAGGGAGCACCGAAAGGTCGGTTTCGCGGACAACAAATTCAATCTCCTTCATGTTCATAAAAATCACCTCGGCGTCGTGGATTTTGCTCTCGTGGAGCATAAATCCGGCCATCCCCGCCGAGGGTTGGGATGCCAGATATAAAGCAGCCCGAAGGGCTGCCCGCTGCCTCACCATTCAAAGGTCGGCAGTCCATCGACGACCGGTGCGTCGCCGTCGAGCATGATCCACTTCGCTCCGCGCTCCACGGCAAAACGCATGAGGTTCTGAAGGTCTTCCGGAACGCCTTCGAGCGTTTCCTCCAGATCGTCCTGCGGCACCAAGACGAGCCAGCCATAGGTCGCCTTGGGGTAGATGATGAGCCGCGTGTAGTCAATCCCCAGGTCGGAAAACTCCACTGCCCTGCTGATCCAGTCATTGGTTTCATGGGAGATATGCGCCGTGGAGATTTCCAGTATCGGAACGATGGCGTTTTGATTGGCCCTGGCGGTTTCTACGCTGTTCAGCGGTTTGATGCCCGCCTCTTCGGCAATGGCTTCCAGGTCGAGCATCTGGCATGCCTCAATGACGCCATCTGCCTGTCCGCCGCGGATCATCTCCACCACGTGCCTTCTTGCGGCTTCCACCAGCGCGTCGAAACCGCTGGCCGAAAACCGGTTCCGCACATGGCGCAGATTGTCCGCGATGTTTTCCTCCAGGCCGTCATAGTCCAGGATGACAACCGTAACGCCGTCCGGGCAGATGTCCACGTCGGCTATGCCGCCGCTGACCGATACCACCACACGCAAGGGGTTGCTGCTCATCTTTCATCTCTCCTTCTCCATCGTGATTATTTTTGAATATCGTAATTTTATTCTATCATATCTTGAAGAATAGCGTAACTATTACAGAACATGATGACAAAATAAAAACCCCGTCCAATGACGGGTTTCAGCAAGTGATTCGGTTTTTTGCGTGGGAAACGACTTCTTCGGCCAGTTGGTCCAGCGTCTTTTCCGCGTCCAGCACGACGATGCGATTCGGAAACTGTTTGGCCACCCAAAGGTAGCCTTCCCGCGCCTTCCGGTGGAACTCCAGTTTCTCCATGTCCAGACGGTTGACTTCCCGGCGCCCGTTTTTTGCGATGCGCGCCAGCCCCTTTTCAGGCTCGATGTCCAGGTAAAACGTCAGATCCGGCATGCGGCAATCGGTGGCGAACTGGTTGATTTCCAAAATCCGCTGCGCTCCAATGCCGCGGGCAATTCCCTGGTAGGCCAGGCTCGAATCCACGAACCGGTCGCACAGCACGATGGCTCCGCGGTCCAGCGCCGGCTTGATTTTTTCCACGAAATGCTGCCGGCGGGCGGCCGCAAAGAGCAGGGCTTCCGTGCGCGGGTCCATCGCCGTGTTCTTTGCGTCCAGAATGACGGCGCGGATCTGCTCGGCGACGGCGACGCCGCCCGGCTCCCGGGTGGTGACAACTTCCCTTCCGCAGGACCGAAGCCGCTCGGCGACCAGCCCGACCAGCGTGGTTTTCCCGCTCCCCTCGCCGCCTTCAAACGTAAAAAAAGCCCCTTTCATCGGAATCTCCTTTCTTTTCGGTAAGCAGGTGTGGGAGTCCCCATAACAGGAGCGCAAATTGCGCTTCCTGATGATCGCTGCCGCTTCAGCCAAGCAGACGCGAATGGAGGCGGGCAATGGGATGACTGGCGGCAAATACCACCCTGACGCCGTCGTGTTTTGCCCAAACCGTCCGTCTGCCAATCCGTACGGCCACCGGGTACGGGCGCGTCTCATCGACGTTCACCACCAGCCCTCTTCCCTTGACGACCGGATGGACAAGATCCACGATCGCCCCGCAAGACACGTTCATGTCGATCTTCCTCCCCAATGGTTTTTTATGAGGCAAGTCGGTGCCTCCGCTTCGGCTGAACGTTGGTCCAGGGCAACACCCGGTCCGCCTTGACCATGAGCCACATGGCCGAACCGCTCGGAAACAAGCGCTTCACCCTCTTCCCCGGACAGGACCAGTTCCCCGTCCACGATGTCAAACCGCAACTGGTTTGGGTCGTTTTCGGGGATTGTTTCGATCCGCCGTTCGATCCGGTCCAACTCCCTCTGTTTCATGTCAAATCCTCCTTCCTTATCGCTTCATCGTTTAATTTTGTTCCTTTATTTTAGTTTAATTACGTTATTCATTTCAAGAATCTGAAAAATCTTCCCCTTTTCCGAAAACGATTTGCAGGGTTGTCCGTGACGGATCATACGGATCCTGCAATGGAACCGGCTGATCCGGGTTGGTCATGTCAAACCAGACGGGGTCGCTCTTGACAAACTGGCCGGTTTCCCGGTCAAAGGCGTAAACGGCAAAATACCCTTTCCACCTGGGCTCTTCAAAGTTCGGATTTCGTTGGTCGGATGTGTATCGTGAGTAAAGAACCCGGGTGACGCCGGTTTCCGGAACCGACTGACCGTCGAAAATCGCGTGCTTCCAGCGGACGAAGTATTGAATCCGCTTCTGCCGATCGGGATCATCGGTAGCCGGCTCGAACTCGACAAGGTAATCCCATTTGTACGCGTAAGGGTGTTTGATCGCCTGGATCGACGTAATGACGGGGGGCTTCAGAGGTTCGAGCGGGGATGCTTCCAAGTCGGAGAGATTCAGCCAGTAATCCCGAATGCGGGGATCGTTGTCGGGGAGGGGGATCAGGTCGTTTTCGACACGGCCGATCAGGCTGGTCTCATTCTTTCCTACCAGCGCGTTTCTGAGTGCGGGTGGGCCGAACAAAACAGCGTATTCGTCAGCCATGATTTCCTGCGGCATCCATTTGTGCGTTTTCTCAAGTCCGGAGTCGGCCCAAACAACCGGATAATCGGATAGATCCCGAAGTTTTGCCCATCCGGTGTTCGGATCGTCCGGCCATTTTCCTTCTTTCTTGGTGATCCAGTAGTGGGTGAAATGGTGCCCGTATTCATGCGCGAGCGTGGAAGCGATGGCTTCCGTGGAGCGGAAGTCCTTGTAGAGGACGATGACGCGGCCCGGCGCCAGTTCATATCGGTCGCCATAACGGTAATAGGCGGGGAAATAGGCGCCTTGCGTGAAGAGGGAAAGTTCATTGGAGATGATGATTTTGGAAAGGTAACGAATTTCGTTGCCGACCAGCATTTGACTGAAGATGTCATGCAGTTCCTTCAGCCGCTCCTCGTCCCAAAACGGGCTGTAACTGACGAACTGTACCCCCTCGGGGGTTCTGTACACGGCCTTGACCTGATCAGCCGGAAGACTTGAAGTGTGCCAGTTGACCAGTCCGTCGTCCCACCCGCCGTCGGCGACGATCTCTGCGGCAACCTGCGGGCCGGGAGGCGGCCCGGCGGCCGGGAATACCGCAAGGAATACGGCCAACACGGAAAGGAGAATGAACATTCGTTTCACGCTGCGTTTCATGCTCCATCACTCCATCGGATAGTTGGTTGATTCAGACAGAAGTCGGAATCCGGAAGTCGGAATCCGGACGAACGAAAGAGACGGCCATTCCACAAGCAGGATCGCGCCCCCCTCGAAAGCGGCCCCTCCGTCGATGCCGACCTTGTTGGCAATGACGGGATGGGGCCTGAACCACGGCTGCGCCCACGGATGCAGGTTATGCCCCTGGAGATTCACGATCGGCGTGTGGCCAAATACCACCGTTTTCCCGCTGTAGGGAGCAAGGATCCACTCTTCCCGGATCCAGAGCAGATCGTTCTCGGATTGCTTACGGAGAGGTTTTGCGGGATTGACGCCCGCATGGACGAATAGGGCGTCTTCCTCTTCATGCAGAAGCGGGAGGCGGCGAAGTCGGGGAAGCAGATCAGGGTAACGCTGCAGCATGTGCCGGCGGAAATATTCTTGGGCGGCACCATCCGTGCGCGGGTGCAAATTTGCGGCGCCGGGTCGATCAGGCAAGAACGACTTTACCGTCGCCCATCCGCCATTCAGGAAGAAATCTCCGTATTTGTCCTTTCCTTCGAGCCGCCAGATGAACATGGATTCGTGATTCCCCATCTGCCAGGCAATCTGGCCGGGATGTTTTTCTTCCTGCGCGCAAATCCACTCGTATATCTCGCGGCTTTGGGGGCCGCGGTCGAACGCGTCGCCGAGAATCCGCAACCGGTCGCCCCGCTCGAACGAAAAGCCGGCCGCCTCAAGAGCGGCGAGAAAAGCGTCAAAGCATCCGTGGAGGTCAGACACAAGAAACTGCCGGCTCACGGCTTTCACCAGCCAGCCCCTCAAGAGACAGGAGCAGATTCACCAGTTCGCGCCAGTTGCGGACCCGGGGGAATTCGGTGACGTGACGGTTCCAGGGGGCATCGAACACGATCTTCGTGCGCGCAGGGGATTGGTACAGGTTGTGGGGAGCGTCATCGACGAAGTAGTCTCCGATAACGCAGTCTTTCCGGCCGGTCAGGATGAGGTGATGGTCCGGCGGCAGGAACGGGAAGTGCTCCTCGATCCATTCGTGCTTGTCGCGGTAGCAGTATTTGTCGCCCTTGGAAAGAAAGATGATGTGGAAGTGTTTGTGGAGCGTGCGGATGCCGGCCATGGCGCCCGGAAGCGGCGCAAGATGGCGGAAAAAGCCCGGTTCCCGGAGCACCTCATACATGGCCTCCGCTTCCTCCCGGGGAAGGACGTTTTTCAGATTCCAGTCCGTCCACTTTTCCGGGTCCGTGTAGAACCCGTGCCGCTCCAAAATCCGCCGGCTCCACGCATGCTTCAGATCCGCCGTGGTGTCATCCATATCCAACAGCAGTATCGGTTTCACCGCCTCGCCCCCTTTCGGTTACGAATAATCGAACGCCTCGACCGTTCCGTCCGTGCGATGCAGCCTGCAGGAAAACGCGAGCGGGTCGCGCGACCCGCTCCGGAAATCCATCACGAGTTGCGTCCCGTCCGGAAGTGTTTTGCAAAAAGGCGCGCTGACAGGGTTCCGAAAGAGTGCCGCAACCCCCTCTTCCAGCGCGCTCCGCAGGGATGCATGCAAGAATGGAAGACCCATGTGAACCACCCTTCTGTTACGTTTTTCCCGTCATATTACGCCTTTCCTTTCAAATCCAAAGCATCACCTTTCCGGCGCCTCTTCCCGCGCCAGTTCCTTTTCGGCATTGCTTTCAGCAATGGCGCCAGCACCTGCGGCACTTTCGTCATTACCTTCGCCTTCGGCTCCGGTAATAGCGTCGGTGCCTACGACACCTTCGTCCACCCATCTGCCGTTTACCCGCACTTCCACGCGCAGGTTTTCCGGCCGCATCATGCGTTCGACTTCCCGCTCGATTTCGGCCAGCCGTCCCAGCCGCCGGGCGCATTCGAGCCGGTGCCATTTCCGGAACTTTTCCGACTGGATCATGCGGAGAAAGGCGATCTTCTTGTTCTGGTGCTGGCTTCTGTGCTCGCGGCATTCGCCGACGGCGCCGGAGGCCAGGTGACGGATCCGGACGCCCGACTCCGTCTTGTTCTGGTGCTGGCCGCCTTTTCCGCCCGCGCGAAACGTCTCGACGCGGCAGTCCGCCAATGTCACGCTGAACAAAAGTTGGCGTTCCTTTTTCATGTCCATCTCCCTTTCTTTGTTGGAATGCCGGAAAACAGTTTTCGCCAAAGAAAGGGGCGCGTCATGGCGGAAACGCCGCGTGATTCCTTCAGGCCAGTGCTGTCTGCTCCTTCACGTCTTTCTCCGCCTGTTTTTCGGTTTCAAACATGACGCGGGTATTCAGCCTGAACCCGAGGGCCTCAAGCCGCCGCAGAGCGTCCGGCCAGGTGTCGCGGAAAGCGTTGAACCAGATGACCCGCTTCGGGAAGCGGTCAAGCGCCCGGCTCCATTCCGCTTCCGCGTTGGCCGCCTGCTTGCGTGCGTCTTCCAGAATGCGCGAAATCCGATTTTCGAAGGTGCCGCGACGGATCCAGGAAAACCGGCCGAGACGAACGAGTCCAAACCAGCGGTAAAACGGGCTGCGGCGGATTTTGTCCGCGTCCTCTTCCAGCCGCTTGAGCCGGCCCCTCATCTCCTTCATCTTCTCTTCGGCCCATCGGATTTCACTTGTCAATTCCGCTTCCAGCCACTCGAACGAACGAATCAGCGTGATGGTCCGCTTGTGCTCGTTCAGTTCAGCCACGCGCCGGCCCCGGAAATGCAGGGCGAATTCCTGCGGCCGCCTTGCTCCCTTGGGGAAGTGATACCCCTTGGGCAGTTCCTTCTCCAGCAGGCGTGCCAGCCGGTTTTTGATGCCGTGCTCATATTTCGTCACGATGCTGGGCAGGTGCCAGTTGCCGCTCGTGTACCCCACCCGGCAGTAGGCCAAAAGCGCCTCCAGCGTGCCTTCCTTCGCCAGCGCGTGCGCTTCGGCAAGCCATTTTGCGCCCCGCTCAAGTTTTTGGATGGCGCGGTTTACCCGGAACACTCCTCGTCTTCCCATGGGGATTCCCTCCGTTGGATTAATGAACAAAAATGAGAGTTATAACGTGCCACCGCATATACCACGACATATTACGAATATCGTAACTTAATTGTACCACGTTTTTGTTAACATTTCCAGACTTATCGTGATGTTTTTGGAATATGGGAAAAATATAAATCAAAGGGCGATTTCTTCGAAAAGATCGCCCCTTTTGGCCCTGTATTTGGGTTTTTCTACGCCAAAAATCTTGTCCCGCTTGCAAAGCGTGCAACTGCAGCCGAAAAAGTGGCGGTTTTCCAGACCCCGGAGCGCGCCGCGCCGTTTGAGTATCTCGAATTCAGCGCGCCCCAGGACGGCGCGCACGTCCCGCATTCTCCGGGCAATCACGCGCGTCCTTTGGTGCCGGTAATCGTCACGAGACCGAAGCGTCCTTTTTGGTTTCAAGCCGATCCTCCTCTCCGGATGTTTTCTTTCTGAAGATCAATCCGCAGATCCCGGAAAGCAGAAGGGATCCCATGTTGTACAGGATTCTCCACCCGCGGGCATTGATGTAAAGCGGGAATTCGCCGGGAATGCACGGGTATTCCTTCAGTTCGATCCTGGCCCACCCTTTTCTTTGCAGCCAATCAAACAGCGACGTGGTGAACACAAGCCGGTCGAGGTCCTCTTCAAGATGCGCGCGCCCGTCCTGAATCCGGATAAGATGCGGGAAAAACCGCTTGTCGATGGCTTTTTCGAGCGTTTTCCGATTCTCCCCTTCAGGCGCCGGAAATGAAACGTAAAGGCGGGGGATGTCCCGCTGGCTGTACGTAGCCATCGCAAATGCCGGAGCGTAAATCTTCAGCCTGACCCGGATGTGCGTCGAAAGGGACGGAATGACATGCTCGATCCGAAAAACGCATCTCCTCACGGAATTCACCCCCTGGATAACCGTCCGGAAAAGACCGGACGAAGGCAGACCCTCATCGCAACCTGGCATACAACCGGCAGCCGGCCAGGGCAAGCGCAACCTGCAGAAAACTTGCCCCCATCTCGAAGCCGGACATGGCCAGATCCACGCCCATGAGCGATTCCAGCCACGCGTGGTCGTAGCCGGTTAGGGTCTCGTGCCAGGAAAAGGCGTAACACAGGATCATGAATGCGGTGAAAAGATACCACAGGGCGCGGAACGGTTTCAGGAGAAACAGGCGGATGCGCCGGCGAAGCAGGAAAAATGCCAGACCCGCCGCGGCAAACAGCACCGCGTTCCAGACGTCGCGCACATCCGGCGTCGTCGGGATGACTCCTGCCGCCTTCAGGCCCGCCACCAAAGCGGCGCAAAAGAACATCATGGCTGCCGTCATGTTCAGATACCGATAAATGGGCGTAAGCACGATCTGTCACCTCTTCGTCGTGAATAATATGTTACCGTATTCCATTATAATTCCGTTATTTCAACAATTCCAGTCCAAATTTCCATTGATGCTTGATGTATATGGCATGCATTGATGGTTTATGGTGATGGCATGCGAATCGGGCACCGCGCGCTCCCTTCCCCGGCTTGCCCGCTTCCTCAAGAGCATCGCTCCTGTTCGGAGATTATCGGGAATAAATCCGGAAAATCCCGCAGTCCCGAGAATTTCCGGATATTTTGCCCTTTTTGCTCCCGATGGGGTCCGTCAAGGCGGGAAGTTCGCGGCGTTTTCGTGAATTCGGGGAAGGGGGGAACGGGATTCTGGCATCGCAGGTTTGATCCGGATGCTCTCTTCCTCACCCTTTGGACGAAAAAGAGCCTGGCGATGGGGAAGAAAGCACTGTCTTTCTGAATACAATTCGCACACGTTTTTCGGCCAAACGCATACAAATCGTGCACGCGTGTTCCTTGAGAACGCCTGAATATCGCTGATATAATTGGAATATCGGGGCATTTATCGAATACGCCGACATTTTTGGCGTGTTCGTTTTTTGTGAAGGAGTTGTGCCCATGAATCGCAACAATGCCCCGAATTTGAGCCTGATCATTCCCTGCTACAACGAAGCCCGGCGCCTGCCGCGCACGATTTCGATGCTGCGGCGCTGGGCGGGAGAATTCCGCCGCCCGATCGAAGTTGTCCTGGTGGTGGAACCGTCGGTTGACGGCACGCTCGCGCTGGCATCCAGCCTGCAGGATGATGACCGGATTTCGTTTGTGGTGATCCCGCACGAAAGGCGCCTGGGGAAAGGCGGAGCCGTGCGGACCGGCATGCTTCGGGCACGCGCGCCGGTGGCCGGATTCATGGACGCCGACGGCGCCACGGACCTTTCGTTTTTTACCGAAGCGCATGAACGGGTGGCAGGCGGCCATGCAGACGTTGTCATCGCATCCCGATACCTTCCGCAAAGCGTCATCACCACCCCGCAGCCTCCACTCCGGCAACTTTCCTCCGCCCTTTTCCGCCTTCTCACGCGGGCAGTGCTTCGCCTGCCCTTCTCCGACACCCAATGCGGCGCCAAGGTGTTCCGCCGCGAAGTCATCCCCTCGCTCTTTGGAAATCTCAAGGAATACGGATTTGCCTTTGATGTGGAAGTGCTGCTGAAAGCCGTGCAGAACGGCCTGCGGTTCGAAGAGCGCCCCTGCATCTGGACTGACCGGTCCGGCTCCACCGTCCGGGCGCTTCCGGACGGCATCAAAATGGCCCGGCGAATCTGGGCCTTGAGAGGGCGGTGAGCATCGTGCTCGCAAAGACCCGAAACGCATGGCTTCCCGCCGTGCTTTTTCTCCTGTTTGCGAGTCTTTCCGTTCCGCCTCTGTTCTTTGGCAATCCGGATACGTTCTGGCACATCCGGCTCGGGCAGGTCATGCTGGAAACAGGCAAAATTGTCACAAACGCGGTCGGCTCCTACGCGGCGCTTGATGCGCCGTACGTGCCGCACGAAGCCGCATTCCAGGTGCTGGCCGCGTGGATTTACGGTGCCCTGGGATGGAAAGGATTCCTCCTCCTGCGCCTGGCCTGCGATTTGCTCCTTTGGGGCGGCTTGATCGTCATGCTGCACCAGGCGGCGCGGGAACGCGGAGGAGAGATTCATCCGCTTTCGTGCGCGGCGGCCGCGCTTCTGTTGGCGTTCGTTGATATGATGATGTTTACGATCAGGCCGCAAGTGGTGTCGATCCCCCTCATCGTGTGGGCATTTGTGCTGATCCGCTCGTTCCAGGAAAAACCCTCCCTGGGGAAAGTCCTGCTGCTCGGCCTCGTTTCAATGACGCTCGCCAACTTCCACGGCGGCGTGTGGCCGCTTCTCCCTGTGCTTTGGCTCATGACGCTTCTGGAACGCAAATGGACGGGGAAGCACGTCCTGGCCACGGCGGCCATTGCGGCCGGCGGCCTGCTCAATCCAGGCGGGGCAGAGACAATCCTGTACGTGCTGCTTGTGTCCAGCCACCCGCTCACGGCGGAAATTCCCGAATGGGGACCGGTGCCGGTCACCAACCCCCTCTTTGCCGGGATTCTGCTCGCCTATCTCTGGTGCATGGTGCGGCATGCGCCGCGCACGCTGTACCACTTTGCGCTTTCCGCCGGCATCCTGCTGCTCGGCATGACCGCCATCCGGCAATTCGCCTGGATCGCGCTGTTTCTGCCGTATTTTCTGCCGGTTCAATCCGGCGCGCGCAGCCGATTTGCGCCGGCAAAACGGGTCGCCATGGCCGCGGCCGCGGCGGGGGCGGCCGGCATGCTGATCAGCGCCGCGCTGGCTTGGATAAGCCCGCTTCCCTCACACGAACTGTCCATCCCGGTCCGGGAGATGGCGTACATTCGGGAAACCGGGGCCGACCATCCCAAGGTGCTTGCGCCATACGCCGCTTCCGGGTATGTGTTCTTCTCGGGCGGCCGGATTCTCGCCGACGGGCGATTCGACCCGTTCGTGCATGATTTGACCCGTTCCCCATCCGGCCTCACCGCCGCCGAGCGCAGCCGACTCATCTTCCAGGGGAACACGGACCTGCTTTGGGAAGAAATCGAAACCGCCCGCCCGGACTTTTTGATCTGGCCCAAAAAAGAAGAGCCGGCCATGCGGCAGGCCGCAAAACGGACCCGGGAGAAACTGGGCGATCCCGATTTCGAGGGGCCGTACGGGTACGTGTGGAATCTGGGAAAATAAAAAACGCCACGTTTTCGTGGCGTTTTTTGTTTCCCCCGAACGGCGAAGTTTTTTTCCTGCCGAGTGCGATCCGCCCTTCAAGGCTTTTTCCAAGTCCTCTCGCACTTTGCCCGCAAGGTTGAGCAGGAATCCCCTTTGTAAGGCAAAGGCGCAGCCGTTCTTGTAAACGCACAAACTGCATCGGGGGAATGCTGAAGCGTTCGGCCCCCGAATCCCGCCCGTCGCCCTCCCCCGAGGGAGACGAAGCGGGAAAAGTCGCGTTCCTGGGAACGAGACCGCAGGCCGAAAATGGGCAGGAAACGGGGCGGAAGCACGAAAGAAACTTGCGACGGCCATGTCGCTCCAAATGATCCGTCCGTCATCCGTGATCCGTCATCCCGTAACCCGTCAGGCGTGATCCGTTTCATACCTGACGTGTTCACAAAGATCGGCGGCATGCAGGTTCCATGCCCGCGTGCCTGATACGCCCAGGCACAGCGTTGCCCGCACTTTCCTGCCCGCCCGGCTTCCGGGTTTCCCGGGGCCGGGCATAACCGGACGCGTTAAGCGCCCAGATAGTGGCTGGTGTCGAACGGGATTCTCACTTCGACGTTTTTCTCGTCGATGAGCGCAGACAGGAGATTGGCCTGCCGCGTCAGTTTCGACGCCTTCTCCCGGTATTCGGCCGGATCGTAGGTCGTTTTTGCGATCAGGTCCGCGGCATTGCCGAGCACGCCGCGCGGCTGCGCCCGCTCCGTCTTCGGGCGTTTGGCCATCCGCGTGTACAGGTTGATCTTCTCCCGGTTCTGCTTGTTGAGTTCGATGGCCTCCAGGATGGTCATTTCGCGGCCGTTCCATTGGATCGTGTTCGTCACGTTCGCCTTTGTCACCAGGAGATCCAGCGTGCGGTAGTCTTCCTGCGCCTTCTCCAGGTCGGCCAGCACGTCCTCCACCGAACGGTCATGCGGCTCCGGCGTTTCCCCTTTGGCGAAGGTGACCGTGGACACCCGCTCCAGTTCCTCGGTCAGTTCCAGGATCCTTTTCCGGATCGCATCCCGGAGCGGGATGGCCGTCATGAGCGAGATCGTCTGCAAGATGATTCCCTCCCTGTTTCGGTCTCAATCCGCCCGCTGCATCCGGGCGATAAGCCCGCCGCCGCATCACACGACGCGGACAACCAGGCATTTTTGGATCAGGAAGCAAAACGCCATATCCCGATCCCCGTAAGTTTTCACGCTGCCGTCGGGAAGACGGATGGCAATTTGCTCCGATTCTTCAGAGGTCGGTTCAATGGATACTTCGTACCGTCGGCCCGCGTTGTCCTCGAAGATCGCGGACTTTCGGTCGGCAAACACTTTCCGCGCTTCCTTCAGGAGCATCGGCCCCTTGCGCGGCGCTTTCCAGTAGGAATACCGGCGCTCTGGCTTCGGAACCTTGGCCTCCCTGAAATCCTTCACGATTTCCCGGATACTTCCGAGTCCATAAACAATGACCGATTTTTACGTTTTTCTTTCAAGGTTGTACGTGCACTTTTCTCAGCAGCCGACCCCCCGGAAAAAGTGGGGCATACGTTTCCGCTTTTTCCGGAACGGGCATTACCGTGCGCGCACCTTTTCCCGGGCGATCACCCCACACAATCTGAAAGCGCCGGTCGTCCAGGAAGACGTAATTGCCGCACTCGTCCAAAAGCGCAAGCGTTCCGTCCATGCCGACGTAGATGCCGTCCACGTCCATCGTGATAGGGAGATCCACTTCCCTGGCCAGTTCCTCCAGATTGGTCCAGGGGGTAATCATCCGCTGCTTTTCCTTGTCCCACACCTGAAACAGCATCATGAGTCCCCCTTCGAAAAAAAATCCGATAAGGGCAAGCGTCACTTGCCCGTATGTCCGAATCCGCCTTCCCCGCGGCTTGTGTCTGGCAGTTCCTCGCCTTCGCCGAGTTCCAGCCAACGGACTTGCGGCACGGCGCAGAAGACGCCCTGGGCGATCCGGTCCTGATGGCGGATCACAATGTCTTCTTCGCCCAGATTGACGAGCAGCACCTTGATTTCGCCGCGGTAGTCGGCGTCGATCGTGCCCGGAGCGTTGAGGACGGTCAGGCCGCGCCTAAAGGCCTCGCCGCTCCGCGGGCGGATCTGCAGTTCGTAGCCTTCCGGGACCGCCATTTTGAGACCGGTGGAAACAAGCGCCCTTTGTCCCGGCTTCAGTACCAGTTCCCCTTCCGGCAAATAGGCGTGCAGGTCGCAGCCGGCCGCCTGCGCCGTCTGGTACTTCGGAAGTTGGACATCCGGATACATGCGTTTGACAGGCACCTGGATGAACATGGGCATTCCTCCTTACGAATTCCTTCGGAGCAGCACTACTCCGGACCATTTGTCATGCAAATCCTGTTTGGCGGGGCTTTTGGCTACCACAATGTATCCCGTGTAGATCCCCGCAATGGCGAGCGCGAATGAAAGAAGCGGGGAAACCAAAGCCCCCAGAAGCGAAAGAAGGTACGCAAATGCGCCATACAGGGCGCCGACGGCGACCTTGCAGACGAACCGAAGATTCGCCCTTCTGAAGGTCAGAGGGTTGCCGTTCAGATCGGCCATACGGATGCCGGCGAAGAATTTGCCAAAGGACCCCTGCAGCCTGGACACCTCAAACGGCACGTAATAGACCCAGGCGGCCGCCAGGCAGAAAAGCCAGTACCAGCCGGGGATCGTGATTACGGGCAAAGCGGACGATTCACCGTTCAGGTAGGCCGCAAGTTCCGGAGACGGGTTGGCGAGCACCCAAAGGGCAAGCCCGAACCCCAGCGCACCGCCGAGCAGAAACGCGTCAATAAGATGCGCCAGAAAGCGGCGCCGGCCGGATGCATAGATCATGCTTCATTTCCCCCTTCCTGACGTCCGTAGGCTTTAAGGCGTTCGGACAGCGAAAGGCCAGTGTTGTTTTCAGGGAAAGGTGAAACCTGTTGCGGATAGGAACCGGATGCGTGTGTGTAAGGCAATGCGGGAGGCGGCAGATGAGACGGATAGGAGGAACCGGAAGGCGGCAGATGCGGAGAGTACCATGGATGCACCATGCTCTGCGGCTGCACCATGCTTTGCAGCCGCGCAAGATGCGCGGGCTGGGAACGGCCCGCCGCGATCATCCGGCGTCTTGGCGACGGCCGTCGCACGGCCTTCAGCAGGAACCAGGAAGCAAGCACGAACAGAAGCGCGGACACATAGACGCCGTTTTCGGAGATGGCAGCCATCAGGCTGCCGGAAGATGCGGAAGCCGCTGTTGTTTCGTACCGGACGATGATCTGCAGCATGATGTTGTTCATCTTGTCGGCGCCTACCGCCTTCACGTCGATGGTGTCTTCATGCTGCCCCGCTTCGGCATCTTTCGGCACCTCCAGCCAAGCCTCGAACCAGCCGCTGACGCCCGGGTCAAGCGTCATGGTCGTCACATCGGTCTTGATGGCTCCGTGCGGCGTGATGGTGATTTGGGCCGCCGACTCCCCCGTATTTGTGACCTTGATGCTTTTGAGCGCCACCCGGTCGCCGGGGCGGACGGGGCGGTCAATGCTCATCTTTGCCGGAGAAAGTTCAAGCCCGCTGGTCAAGGCTTCGGCCTGCGGCGCAAACGGCAGGATGATGGAAAACAGAAGCAGACATGCAATCATCCCGCCCAACAATCGCCAGCACATAAGCCGGAAACCGGACGCGACGATCTCGCTCGTTTTGGCATTGTTGTCCATAAAACTTCTCTCCTCCGTCAAACTCCCGGATTCCGGGCGTGCCGGATTCCGGATAAACGCGCCCGTTCTTCCGGGCGCGCGCCGGCATCACTTCGCAGCAAGCGTCCACGTTACCGGGAAGACGTAACTTCCGGTTGGCGTGCCGGGACCGAAGGTGATCTTCGTCATCATGCTCACGCTGCCGCCCGCGTAGATTTCGTTGACTTCCACCGGGTCCGTGGCGAATTCGACGTCTTCACCGACGACCCAGAAGTCTTCCGGATCCACTTCCACCGTGGACAGCATGAAGTCCCCGGAAGCCGTCGGAGTTGTCAGAAGCGCGTTGCCGAGTCCTTCCGGAACCTCATCCAGTTTCGCGCTCAGTGCGCCGATGACATTGCCGGTGTTCCGAAAGGTATTCACGAACCCGACCCAGAAGGGTTTGTTGTCATCCCGGGCGACGCTGCCTTTCACGTCCGTTTCGTTGATCACCGTAAGACCGATCGTTGGCTCTTCGATCGTGACCTCGTACTCGATGGTCGTCTCCGCGAGGGCCGGCGTTGCGGCGGCAACCAGCAGCATCACGAGAGAAAGCAGGACCAACGCTTTCCTGATGCCCAGCGTCTTCATGGCGTCACTCCTTTCGGGCCTTAAAAAATACGGGATGTTTCCACCCCATAATCATTCCGAAACCTATTTTGTTACGCTATACCTTTATTATACCGTTATTCAAACCACAATTTCAATCATTTTGCCGCCTTAAAACCCGAAACATATCGGATAAAGGGAGAGGCCAAAGCCTCTAGGACGCCCTTCTTTCTTCGCGTTCCGTCTGCCTTGCACAGGCGCGAATGATCGTGCCGATGATGTCCCGCATGGCTTCGCGCAGCGTGTCCGCGCCGCCTTTCGTGACCTCCCCGTTTTTCCCGGTAATCGCATAACGAATGCTTTTCCCCGGAGTGGTAATGGGGAGAATTTCAATTTCAACGCGGAATCCGTTGATGGTCATATGACGCCGCTCCCTTCTCCGTCGAAAAATCGCCGTCTGGTGAGGACGGCATAAGGAGACTCGGAGGCGACGCCGCTTCTGCCGGTTAAGAAGGGAATAACGCGCCGGTCATCCCATGAACCGAACGCCGCGCCTGTCCAACTGCCCGCCGGCCACCAGCACCTCGCAGGACCGGCGGGCGCCCAGCCGGATGATGTGCCGCCCGTCCGGAAGCACATGCTCCGGATCCCGGACCTCTTCCCCGTCCACCGCAAGTTCCCCGGTCTGAAACGCGCGGGAAAGCGCCGTAAGCGATTCATACGCCCGCACGGCGATGAGCAGATCCCACAGTTTCATGCCGGAAAGCGACGGACTTATAATCCGCTGCACCCGCCCGACGCGCCCGTCCGTCAGGCGCACCTTGATGCCCCGCGGGTGGTACGGGGAATTCGTCAGAATCTCCTTGATGATGCCGCGGGTAAGCCTCCCCGTGGGCTGGTCCTTCTTGAGGACAATGTCCACCTCCATTCCCGGCCGAAGATCGCTGCGCGTCTTTCCGTCCATGCTGACGCATGGGCGAACGCCGCTTCGCGCCTTTTCCTCCACAGACATCACCTCATAAGCGGCCGCAGGCGGAGACGGGGCTGCTGCGCCGAATTGGTCAGGTACTGCAGGTAATCATCCGGAATCCGGAACCAGACGAAAAGATCGTCCCTGGTGATCTCTGCATCCCGGCCGCATCTTCCGCAGCGGAGTTTGAGCGGCTTCCCTTCCTGCGGGAGAAGAAAGTCCGGATCCAGAGCACGGAACCTGGGATCGTCCCAGGTGCCAACTGCCTCGAACCGGAACTCGCGGATTTCATGCGGCTCCCCTTCCCGGCAGACGGCCGTCAAAAGAAACTCCAAATAGCCGTACTGGGCCACCCTGAACAGGGCATCCGCCACGTCATGCTCCGGATAGTCCAGCGCCTTCATGAATGCCTGCGGGCTTAGATTTCCGGAATATCCGGATGCGCCCCATTCCTTGACCAGTGATTCGATTTCCCAGCAAATTTTGCGAAGGCGGTCGATTGTTTGCCCAGCCTGTCCGCTCAAAAGAAACACCCCGCTTTCGTGAAACAAGGCGGCCGGGCGCCGCCCCTACCAGGTCATTCTTCCGTAGGTTTTGTAGTCATGCGGAACCGGTGCCCAATCTTCTTCCCGCAAAAGTTGCTGTTTGGCCTGCATGCGGAAATGGCGCTGATGGATCTTTCGCGCCGGCTTCGATTCCTTGAACAGCACCAATCCCCGTCTCCGGTGTTTCAGCATGGCTTTCTGTCGGGGATCGCGGGGATTCCCTTTCGGTTGGAACAGGCGCTTGCGAATGCGTTCTTCCACGGACGCTTCCCAGGCGCGGATTTCTTCCGGGTTGAACATTTCTGCACACCAGAGGAGACTGCAGATTTTGCCGGTCAGGCGGCAGCCTCCTCATAACGGAAGGCGAAAGATGTCGAACGCCCCCAGTGAAGTTTCGGAAAGGACGATAGAGGGGGATTCGAACCCCCGGTCGCGGATTTGCAGTCCGCCGCCTTGCCGCTTGGGTATCTATCGTTGATACGCCCGGGGGGATTCGAACCCCCAAATTTCAGGTCCTCAACCTGTTGCCTCTGCCATTCGGCTACGGGCGCATGAGATATGGCGGATGGGGCGGGATTCGAACCCGCGCGAGGAGTGTGTCTCCCCCTACCGCGTTTCCAGCACGGCCTCTTCGACCTCTTGAGTACCCATCCGTATGGTCGGAACGGCAGGACTCGAACCTGCGGCCCCCTGGTCCCAAGCCAGGTGCGCTGCCAAACTGCGCTACGTCCCGACGAACGCCATCAGGCAAAGCCCGGTGGCGGGCGCCTGTCAGATGGAGCCGGCGAGAGGACTCGAACCCCCAACACGCTGCTTACAAGGCAGCCGTTCTGCCAATTGAACTACGCCGGCACATATGGTTGGGGCGGCTGGATTTGAACCAGCGACCTTTCCCTTATCAGGGGAATGCGCTGCCGCTGCGCCACGTCCCCGTGGATGGCGGGGAGTGAGAGAATCGAACTCTCATCGCCGGGTTCAAAGCCCGGTGCATTTCCATTATGCTAACTCCCGATATGGCGGCCCCAGCGGGAATTGAACCCGCGCTACCGGCGTGACAGGCCGGCGTCTTCACCACTCGACCATGGAGCCGTGGAGCGGTCTGCGGGACTCGAACCCGCTTCTTTGGCTTGGAAGGCCAAGGCACAACCCATATACCAAGACCGCTTGTGTCTGGGGCGGGCAGCGGGACTCGAACCCGCTTCAGCAGTCTGGCAGACTGCGGCACAACCCATATACCATGCCCGCATGGACTTCTGTCATCCAACTTTGGCAAGGGCTGCAGGAATCGAACCTGCGCCTGCGGATTTGGAGTCCGCTGTGCTGCCACTGCACCAAGCCCTTATGGTGGGCAGTGGAGGACTCGAACCTCCAAGAGCCTTTCGGCCACCCGGGTTACAGCCGGGGACGCTTCCGGTTACGCGCTAACTGCCCATGGCGGAAGGTGAGGGATTCGAACCCCCGCGGGCACAAGGCCCGGCATCGGTTTTCAAGACCGCCACATTACCACTCTGTCAACCTTCCAAATGGCGGAGGGTGCTGGATTCGAACCAGCGAGAGGGCTTTTAGGCCCCCTGGCGGTTTAGCAAACCGCTGCCTTCGACCAACTCGGCCAACCCTCCGCGTCACCCGAAAATGGCTGTCAGGTTGTTAATCAACCGGTTTGCGCCCGCCGGGTCTTTCCGGCGGATCCCGTAACGGCGAATTGTCTCGTACAGGCGCTCGCGCTCCGGTTTCGGAATGGAAATCCAAACCGGCTGCTGATGGGGAACGCCGTGCCGCCTGATGTATTCCTCCGCCTCATGGGCGTTCATGCGCCGGTCCGTTACGGTTTCCATGTCATAGGCGCAAGCCAAGAGCCTCGTGACGGTTCCCAACTCCCACGAGGCATAATACAGAATTTCCGGTGCCTCCCTGAGCAGCCGGGAGGTCCATTCGCGGATTTCCCGGATCTCGAACACCTCTTCGGGAACATCGTCATAGCCCGCGAACACGATCTCCACGCATCCGGCCGGCGCCTTGATCCGCTCGAATTGCCGGATGTGGTGCGTGACCATTCCGATGTCCCGGCTTTCCACGTCTTTTCGGGGAATTTGAAGCACATACAGATTCATGAGACTTCCCGCCCATCGCTTTTTTTGAAAAGCGGCGCCCGCCGCATGAAATTCAACATCAACAGCCAAGGAGGCGTTTGCATGCGCACGGGGACAATCGGGTCCGCCGATTGACGGCGGGGCGCCGGATAATGGCGGGTTGAAACGGATTCGAACCGTTATCTCCGGTTTTTCAGACCGGCGCATAGACCAACTATGCCATCAACCCATTCTATTGGTGGGTCCGGGAGGATTCGAACCTCCAGTTTCTCCGCTTAAAAGGCGGGTGTTTTGCCAGTTAAACTACGAACCCGTTTGGTGACCCCAGCCGGATTCGAACCGGCGTTCCCGGCGTGAAAGACCGGTGTCTTGAACCGCTTGACCATGGGGCCGTGGCAGGGATAGCAGGATTCGAACCTGCGCTCGCGGATTAACAGTCCGCTGCCTTACCGCTTGGCTATATCCCTAAATGGTGCCTCCGGCTGTTCGGTGGGACACGAAATGATTGGTGCGGGCGGAGGGATTCGAACCCCCACAAAACCCGGGTCTGAGCCGGGCGCGTCTGCCTGGTTCCGCCACACCCGCATGGTGTCATGGTGCCGAAGGCGGGATTCGAACCCGCAAAAGCCGATTTTTGAGACCGGCACGTCTGCCAGATTCCGTCACTTCGGCATGAGGTCATCTCCGTTTTTTGAGTGCATTCAGGATTTCCCTGCATTCTTCCCTGAAAAACGCGTGCAGGATGATCGCGTAAAAAACGAGCGAAACCAGCCAGTATGCTGCGGACGCCGGTTCCCCGAGAATCAGCCAGATGGCGATGCGGTAGACCGTTGCGCCGCTTTGCGCCAGGAAGTAGCAGCACAAGATCATTCGGATCGTTTCAAATATCATGCGCCTTCGACTCTTTTCACGAGATCTTCCGGTCGCAGCGTTTCAAGGGGAACCAGGGTCAGCGTATACCCGAGCGCATGCGCGACCCGAAGCACGGTTCCCAGATTGGGCGCGCCGGACCGCATTGACGACATCGGCCGGGCCGCTTTCTCCAGTCGCGCGATCCCCGGCTGCGGCATGCCTGTCATGCCGGCAAGTTCCGTCTGGGAGATCCGCTTCTCCTTTCGTTTTTCCACCAGTTCCGAAATGAGACGGGACAAATCGGGATACCAGTCTGTTTGCTCCGCAAAACCTGTCTCGCTGCTCAACGCATCCGGCAAGGACATCACCTCTCTTTTTGGATGGGTTATATTACGTTATTCCAATATTGTGATTTCATTCTATATCACTTTTGTTATGCAGTCAATCATTTTGTAATTTTTTTTGAATATCGTGGTATTTTGATGATGCATAAAAGCCGCACGCAGAGCCGTGCGGCAAGCATCAAAAGAAATGGGTTCCCTCTTTCTGAAAATCCACGTTCCACATCCGCCCGGAAAGGGGAGCGAGATGCTGGCCGCTTTGCTCGTCCACCCGGACGAAACCGCCATCGGCGGCAACCGGAAGATCCCCTGTCCGGACGCGCGCCAGTTCCACGCCATATTCGGGCGGCCGCGCGCAGTCGAAGACATTGAACGCGCTCGTCCATCCGGAGTCGTGGTCGGCAAGAAGCACCCATTCGCCAAAAGACCTCCGTCCCGGGCGTTTTTCCCGGAGCCGCTCCGGAAGACGCCCCCAGACCTGGCGGTAGTTGCTCGGCGCCCACGCGCGCAGCGTGAACGGTTCACCGTCGATGTCAAGGTCAAACTCGATGGCCTTATGGGCATTGTCCGGATGCTTGGGAGTAAACGCGCGTACGCAGGCGACAGCGAGCGTGTGAAAATCGTCATGCGGGAGAACCGCCATCTCCGTTTTCTCCCTTTTCAGCCTGCCCTGGCCATGCCTTCAAACCGCTCGGCGCCGAGGGTTACCACCAGCAGAGCCGCCTTGCAGCGGTCCGCGGGCGAAGCGTGGACGTAATCGAACATCGTGGCGTATTCCTTCCGGCTGCGGATCACCAGTTGGAGCGCCTGGGTGTACGCGACGCGAAGATTCCGCCGGACCATCTCCTTTTCGACTTCCCATGCCAGGGCGGCTTCCGTCGAATACGCGGGGGGCCTGTGGTCCTTGATCATCCCGTCGCGGTCGGCCCAGTGGATACAGCCCATGTCTTCCGGGCAGGGATGTCCGTATGTCCACCCCATCACATCTTTGGCGACCTTCGCATCCATCACCGGACCGGGTTGCAGAGCGAGGATTTCATCCAGCGTCATATGGATTCCTCCTTCGTTTCAATCTTTCTTGGTCGGCCGACTCAACGTCAAACAGATGATCCAGGCAGAAACGGCGGAAGCGGGTCAGCGCGCGCCGTCGAACGGTAAAGTAGATCCAGACCCCCAAACTTTCCGTTCCTTCCAACGGCTCCAGGAAAATGCCGATCGGTTCCGGACGGCGTTTCGGGTCGAGCGCGCGGATCTCTTCCGCAAGCGGGCACGGGAGGAGTTCGATCCTGCGGCTTTCCGTTCTCCCGATCCGCTTGACGTATGCATCACAAGGCACGCCCAGCGCACGCAGCCGTTCCGCAACGGCCTGCACAAATTCATCCGCCTGATCGGCCGGGACGCTCCCGATCGCGTTCCTGCGGCTGTCTCGGCTGCTGGCTCTTCGGTCGATCTCCCGCAGAGGCATGGCGGCCAGGCGGATTTTTCCGGTTTCAGGGTTCTTCACGGCGCACGATTCCTTTCCCCCACGCGGCCAGCGCGGTTCTGGTGATGTTGCGCGGCTCGGTGCCGGTGACCGACTTTCCGCCGCGGTTCACCTCGATGTACTGCAGGCAGTCCTTGTCCTCCTGGCCGGGGTACAGCACAAACTCCGGGCCGGCCCCGATGATCTTTCGCTCGGCGTAGAATCGCCCGCTCTTGCCGTTGTGGATGACGACGCCGACTTGCAGGTCGCTTTTTTTCACCTTCCGAAACTCCCTTCCGCGGTTTTGCGGCATAAACGAGAGGCGGGAGGAGAGTTTCCGCGCCCGATATGCTCCCCAAGGCCCCGGATGAAAGGCGCGCAGGCCGTGTTTTCGCCTCCCGCGGGCACCGGACGCGACATCCTGCAGGCCGTTTAGCCCGCTAATCCTCCAAACGGAGAACGTTGCGGATGCCGCGACCGGGTGCCCCGTCACGACAAAAACGCCGCGCGAATGCAATTGCATTCTATAACGTTATTCTATCAAAATTACGATATTCGTCAAGAAAGAAAATGAAAAACGGGAGATTTTCTCCCGTCACGAAACGTTTTCCTCCGCAAACTGCATCTGTTCCCATTTTTCGTAAACATCCCGCAGAAGAGGATTGTCTTGCACATCTTCGTACAGCAGCGGAGGTTTGTGCTGTTTTTTTCGGTGCGCCTGAATGGCGTCAAGTTTCCTGAGCAGCATCTCTTCCCTTTCCTGGCCAATCATTTGAATTTCATCCACAGTTTTGAGAGTTCCGCGGTGCAGAATGTTTTTGTAGGATTCTATGATCTGATTGAGAGATTCAATGTCCGCCTTGGTCATTTCCTCCAGTTCTTCGCTCACATGACGCAATTCCATGTCAAAAAGCGCATCGTCATAAGGCACATCATGAACCGATCCGGCGTAATTGTGCTCAATCGCCTTGATGATGTAACCCGCCAGATTTCGGATGTTTTTCTCCGGCACTGTGGTAATGACATACCGGACATTGTCTTCGATATAAAACGGATGATAGCGGGTAGCCAGTTGGATGGCTTTTTTGCGATGGATGCCGTATTTGGCGAGCATGGTCAGCAGTTTTTCCGCATCATAACTAGCCGCCTCTTTTTCCTGCGGCATATTCCGGTAGTTTTGCTCGATCCTAAAAATAAATGACTCGACAGCCCGACCTTTCCTTTTGTAGACGTCGTATGTAAATTTAATATCTGTTTTTTCTTCTATCTCCGCCTGTGTCGAATCCAGCAGCGCGCGAAGGTGTTTGAGCATTTTGTATTTATCAGGGGGAATCTCAAGTTTTTCCCGCAATTCTTTGACCGTAAAAATGCGTTCCTTCCGGAATTCTCTTTCTTTCAGAAGTTCATACATTCGCCAGGAATATACCGACTGCAGTTTGAAGACATATTTAAGCCGGTAACGGGTAAATCGACTGGACAAATTCCGAAAGAAGGGTGCCAAATCCTCAGACAGTTTGATCCTGACGCGTCCTTCGCCTTTTATGTATGTCGCCGATTGAATCCAGGTAATTTTATGCAGGATTTTGTCGCTTTCTATTACCAACTGCTTGGACTGCAATTGGTCAATCGTTTTTTCAACCCGATCGTAAATCGACCTTCCTGAAAGCCCCAGCAAATCAGCCAAATCTTTCACATATATCGTATAAGTTTTGAATTCGTCATCGTCCGGCTGGACCAGGGAGGCCAGGGCAAAAATGATGCGACGCTCCATAAGGGAAAGGTTATGCCGCAGATTTATAAAATCATTGGATTGCGTAACCCAATAATAATCTTTGATTTCGGCCGGCACTTCCTCTACTTTCAGAGAAAGTTGACCGTCATCTTCAAGCAAAAACTGATCACTCAAATTGCTCATGACAACCGACACACCTCCTTCTTACTGATCTGCCAATATAACTATATCACACTTTTATGTGACGCGTTATTGCATACTTCGCGCTTTCATGAAGACATATGTCCAGAAAAACGGGAAGCATGCGCCGCTTGATAATGTCCAGAAATAAGGGACGACGCATTTCCCTTCGATCGCGTAATGTCCAGTTAAAGGGGACGAAAAACCCTTCCCACAATATGTCCAGAAAAAAGGGACGCACTTCTAATGTCCAGAAAAACGGGAAACAGTCACCCGGATATTATGGAGCGCGCTGGTGCTTGCGAAATGTCCAGAAAAAAGGGATGAACACGCCGCCGTCTGCCGCGATCAAATGGGCGGGCGCTGCAATGTCCAGAAAAAAGGGACGATTGCGCCCTCTGCCCTTCCAATGTCCTGTTATAGGGGAACAAAAATATTTCGCCAACCGGAATATGTCCAGTCATAAGGGAAATAAATTAGAATAGGCGAATTGGGTAACACACACTCTTCAGAAATGTCCAGAAAAAAGGGACGAACCCATTCAAAATCTGCTTTTAACCCAATTTCGGGAGCAGATCAACGCTTTTAGGGTAGAAAAATTTGCTATTCTCGTCCCTTTTGACAGGACATTGCGTCCCCTATCTCTGGACATTTCCAAGAGATTTCCCCTCTAACAGGACATTGCTTCCCTTCTAACAGGACATTGCTTCCCCTTTTTGCGGACATCATTTCCCCTATGTCTGGACATTAGTCCCTTATTTGAGGACATATCTTCCCCTTTGACTGGACATTCAACCCCCCCGATCCCAATTGGACAGCCATTTCTTGATGGCCTAAACAATTAAATCAGTTTTCTATCAATCTAATAATTTATGAAAAACAAAAAAAAAAAACATAGACGGTAAAACTTCAAAAAAAGAAAAGTTATCCACAAAATTTTGTGGAAAACTTTACTTGTTCATCTTTTGCCGCATCATTCCAGACACAAGGGTCAAAACATTCCCGTTTTTATGGACATTGCAAATCGAGAAAAAGAAGAATGCCCCGCACAAAGGCAGGACATCAACTTTTACAGAATTCTGAAAAGGGCCTCGGCGAAAACTGGTCGTTTTTCATGAGAATCTCCGCCAGTTTCACCGTCGCCCGCACGTCGTGGATGGCCCGGTGCGCATTGGAAAGCGTGATCCCGAAATACGCGCACAGATCGCCAAGTTTGTGGCTTTGCCCCGGAAGCACTTTCCTGGCAAGCGCCAGCGTGCAAAGCCCGTTTCCGCGAAAGATGGGAATTCCCAGGCGCTTGCACGTCTCTTTCGTCATCCGGGCCTCGAACGGAAGGTTATGGGCCACAAACAGGTCCACATCCTCCAGCCACGCCATGAATTTCGGAAAAACTTCCCGCTCTGTGGGCTTGCCCATCAGATCGGCATTGGTGATGCCGGTGATCTCGGTGATGATGGGCGAAATGTACATTTCGGGATTGACGAACGTGCTGAATTCGTCCACGATGACGCCATCCCGAACCTTCGCCGCGCCGATCTCGATGATCTTGGCGCTGTTGGAGGTGCCTGTCGTCTCGTAGTCCACGACCACGTAAGTCAACCCCGCCGCGGACGACCCTGCCGGCGCCGCTTCGGTGTGCCGGCAAACCGGAAACCGGTTGCAGACCAGTTTCCCGACCGCCAGGCGCAACTCGCCCTTTTTGCACGAAGGGCAAATCATGTCTTTCCCCTCCTTCATTGTCGGATACGATATTCCAAATTAATTCCGATATTCAAATTTTAGCAGAAAAAAACCCGTCCAATCAAGAAAAACGGCATGCTTCCTGCCCCAGCGCAGACGAAACCCCCAGAAACACGGACTTGATGCCCATGCTCTCGACCACCCAGTGGGGCTTCTTCAGGCGCCGGCAGGCCGCCACGCCGTCCCAGAGCGTCTGGTGACGGATCATGCGGGCCATGAGCAGCACCACGTCGGCCTTTTCGATTTCCCGTTCCAGTTTGCCGCCGTTCCCGATGGCGATGTCGCCGGGGAGCGTGACGGCCTCGCCGCCGAACTGCGTGATCCGGTCGGAAAAGGTCCGATGCCGCACCTCGCCGCCCACGATCAGGATGCGCTTGCCAAAAACAACCCGTCCTTCTTCTTCCGTGACCGCATCCCCCTCAGCCGCGTCAGCGCACCTCAATTTCCTCCGTTCCTTCCCGGATGCAGCAAATGTCTCCGGCTTGCCTTCGGCCGCAAAATGCCGGTACACGATCACCGCTTTGTCCGGACGGTTTTCCCAAAACGCTGCGTCCACCAGGCACTCTTCTTCCAGGCGGAGACGCGTGTGCCATTCGTCGCCCTTGGGAAACCGAAGCGCAAGCGGCCGCCCGCCATGATAAAGCGGCAGGATTTTGCCCCCAACCGGGCTTACAAACGACCGGACCACCCAGTCTTCGCCAACGCCTTCCAGTATTCCGAACCTGACTTCAACCCGCGGGATGGATTCCCCTTTCCGTTCCACCACAAAAATCCGGCCGGATTCGTCGCGGCCGATTAAGTCCCCGTGACAAAGATCCAGCGAGCGGACGATCGTCTCCGGGATGTACAGTTGCCAGTCCGGCACCCATCCGCCGCGCAAGTGCCGCTCGAAACGGTGTCCGGCCGGCGCGGAAGCGGCCGCGGCGTCTGCAGCGCGCGGAGACTCCGCATCGGGAAAAAGCACATCTTTCACCATGGCCAGTTGCTCTTTCCAGTCCATGCAAACCCCCTCCAGGCATAAAGCGGAAGGGAATTCCCTTCCGCCTTTTTACCGCGTCTCGCGGCGGCGGCGCATGACCTCGACAAACGGCGCATGAAGCCGCGGGTCCTCCAGCGGCACGTGCCGGAAGTCGTTTCCTCCGTAATAGGACGATACATACCCGTCCGTGTGGTACAAAAACCACGTGACCACTTCCGGCAGGATCGGCTGCATGGAGGTCAGTTCCTTCGCCAATCTCCCGAAAAATTCGGGATCCGCGGCGTTGGTGAGCGTCATGTCGCCGTCCAGATCCAAAACGTGGATGTGCATGTCGCTCCGATCCTTCCGGAAAACCCGCAGCGACACCTTCCTCCAGTCAAACGGTCTTGCGCTGATCTCAACCTGTTGCTCCATTTCTCCCATTCCTCCCCTTCGTCGTCGCGTCATTGGAAAATATCCGACACCAGCAATTCCAGGCGGTCCCGGCCGGCAAAATGCGTGCGCCCGACGGTGAGAAACACCTCTGCCGGCTTGCCGAGTTCAACCATGACACCGGCGCCGCGGAACATGGTCAGTTCCGATCCTCCTTCGGTGTAAAGGCGCAGATGGTTCTGCTTTTGCCCGAACACCTGCTTGTCCATGACCACGGCCCGCAGCAGAAGGTGCGGCCGCGGGTGGCCATGCCCGAAGGGCGCCAGGCATTCGAACTGCCGGCTCAGAACATCCAGTTCGTGCTCCTCGACCTCGCCCAGGTAAAAGACAGCCTGTTCGGGAATGTCGGCTGCCGCGAACACCCGGTTGACCGCCTCGCGGAACGCGTCAAGATGCTCCGCGTAGATAGACACCCCGGCGGCGCCGGCGTGCCCGCCCCAGGTGACAAACCATTCCGGGTGGCGGGTGTAAATATCCAGAAGGCAATCAAATAGCGAAAAACCCGGAATACTGCGGCCGGACCCTTTCAAAACTTTGCGGCCCGCGCTGCTTTCGGCTTCCGTGAAGACGATCGCCGGCGCATTCAGCGCCTCCTTCAGTTGGCCGGCGATCACCCCGGCGATGCCTTCTTCCGCATCCAAGAGAAGCACCTGGATGCCGTCCTGAGGTCGGATGAGGGGCTGTGCCTCCTCCAGCGCCCTTTCGACAAGTTCCTGGCGCTGCGTGTTGTACGCCACGCACGTATTGGCCAGGACGGCCGCTTCCAGCGGCGTTTCGGCGAGCAACAGTTGCAGCGCCGTTTCCGCCGAATCCAGCCGGCCCGGGGCGTTGAGGCACGGGGCAAGGTAAAAGCCGATGTCACCCTCGTTTACCCGTCTCTTATCAATCCCCAGGCATTTCAGCAGCGCGGCGACCCCGAGGGACGGGTTTTCCCGCATCCGCTTCAGGCCCTCGACGACGAATACCCGGTTCTCGTCCAGAAGCGGCATCACATCGGCCACCGTGCAGAGTGCCGCCGTCTCGTCGAATTCCTCGACCTCCTCCGGATCCAGCCCCATGTACTCGAACAGGGCCTGGACCAGTTTGTACGCCACCACCCCGCCGCAGATGCCCTTGAACGGGTAGGGACATCCCGGCTGATGCGGGTTGACGATGACGTCCGCCGCAGGCAGCGCTTCCGGCGGCGTATGGTGGTCGGTCAGGATCACCGTCATCCCGTACGACTTGGCGAGCGCGATGGCGTTTGCGGCCGCGATCCCGTTGTCCACCGTGAGGATCACTTCGGTGCCGCGGTCCCTCAGCCGCTCGACGACGGACGACCGGATGCCGTACCCTTCATGCTTGCGGTGCGGGATGTAGTAGTCCGCGTTAGCGCCAAGCCGCTTCAGGGCCTTGTACGCGATCTGCGTCGCACCCACCCCGTCCACGTCGTAGTCGCCGACGACGGTGATGCGGCGCCCGCGGACGACCGCGTCCTCCAGGAGTTCCACCGCCTCCTGTATGCCTTTCAGAAGCCAGGGCGAATGGCAATGCTCTTTCTTCGGTTCCAGAAAACGGATTGTCTCCGGAACCGAAAGCCCCAGCGAAGCAAGATGTTTCAGAACAAGCGGGTGAACCGAAACGCCGAGAAGGACGAGTTGCTGCGCAAGGGATGCCTGGAAATGCGGGTCGGATTCAGGAATGAGAGTCCATTTCGGAGCCGCAATCATCTGTGCCATACGAATGCTCCTTCCATGTCGAATAAGAGATGATATTCGTAAAAAATTCCTATATTCAGTTTACGTTTTGTGCGCCTCCGTGTCAAACCGAAAGTTTTCCCCAACAACAAAGCCCCCGGAAACATCCGGGGGCCTCGCTCATTTCTTCTTCCTGTAAGGGTGATAGACGCCGCCGATGCTGACGGGGTTTCCCTTGTATTTGGGTTTCCAGGCCGAAAGTGCGGCAAGGAAAAGCAAAAGCAGCACCACCAGTGCAACCAGCGCCTGGATAAACGGCGTGAATTTTTGTGTATGGAAAACCAGAGCCGTGGCGATAACCGCAAGCGCGGAAGCAATCAGCATGGAAAACCCCATCGCGATCTCGCGAATTTGCGCAAGACGAATAGCCCTTTTCAGCGCCTCATCCGCGTGCTCGCCTGGCTGCAGGTGAATCGGCTTGTTTTTTCTCAGAAGTTCAAACATGATGGTTCACCTCACTCGTGACTCTTTTCTCGGCCGATTCCTCCCTTCGACCAAAGTAACGGTATTCATATTTTGTGCTTCTAAATATAAACGGACACAAGATCTTGTGTCAAGGGTTTTTGCAAAAACTTTCATCCTCCCTGAAGGGCGCCCGCCTCAGACTTTGCCTGATGGCGTTCGCCAAAAAGAAAAATCCCCGGCTGCTGCCGGGGATCACGCGGAGGCCTTTTTCGCCTCCTCTCCCAGTTTGGCCAGGGTTACCCTGGTGGACGTTTTGGTGACTTTCTGCAGACAGGTCACCAGATCCCCCGTCCGCTCGAAGATTTCCAGCGCAACCCGGATGAATTCTTCCGGGTTCACCTCAATGCGCTGCGCGGAGAAGAACGCAGGGTTTTCCTGCACGATGGCCCGCGCCTCCTCCATGTCGGTGATTTCCCAGACTTCCTTCTGGCTCACCGACACGCTGCCCAATCCGGGATAGGACAGTTTCCTTCCGGAAGTCTTCAGCGCTTCCTCCTCCAGCGCCTTCCGGATCTGGGCCTCCTCCTCTTCCAGTTCCTTGAGTTCCCCCTTCAGGCCGTCGGCCTGCTTCAGAATTTCCGCAACCGCGGCCTTTTTCGCTTCCTTCTCCTTGGCGATCTCGTGAAGACGGCCAAGGAGTTGAATGGCAGTCGTTTGCGCCTGCATCAAAAATCGCCTCCTTCTTCGTCGCATAAAAACATTACGATATACCAAAATTATAACTTTATACACGTTCCGGATTCAAGAAAAATCCCAAGGGTTTTCCCTTGGGTCATTGGTTTGTAACCAGTTTTTTGAACCGGGTCATCTGGCCGTTTCCGCCGACATCCGGATATTTCCCGGCCGCCGGGCGGTCTTCTTCTTTTTCCCGCTCCTGTTCGCGGTTTTCCTCTTCTTCCTTCTGGGGTTTGGGCGTGTATGGCACCGGGATCGGGGCGGGCTGCTGGCGGACGGTTTCGTCCCAGCGCGCGCTCCAGACAATCGTGCCCGAAAGGCAGGCAAGATACTGAAAACTTTCCAGCCTCACGATGTTCAAATGAACGCCGACAATCGCGTTTCCCCTTTCATACAGCGCCTGTTCCCGGGCAGACAGGAGAATCTGCCGTTTCACCGGCTCGAAAAACGTGGAGAAATTGGCCACCGACTGCGGAGGAAGCAGAAAGGAGAGTTCCTTGAACAGCGGGGAGATGATGCGATCAGGCGGTGCCCCAAGAATGTCTTCCGTCGTGCTGACGCAGATGTTTTGGAGTTGCGCGCAACGCGAACAAAGGAGTTTCTCCTCAACCCGGTAAAGCATGATTGGCGTCTCCGGAGTCTGCTTCATGTGACACGATTGGCAAAACATCCGACGAGAACCTCCTTGTCTGGGTCAATAACGCTCGCGGTGAAACGAATTTCACCCGAGCGCCGCCTGTCAACAGGCCATAACGCCGGAAAGACCCAACCTCAAAGCGCGTCCCATTCCCTGTCCCAGCGCTTGAATTTCTGTCGGTTGTAACCCTTCCGGCTGCCGTGGACGCGAACCGTCGGACGGATCGCCCACGTTTTGCGCACCGCCGTCAGAATGAGCGGTTTTCGGGATTTGCGCTTCATCAGCACTCCCCCTCCTTCGTCGTCTTGCGCGTGGTAAACGGAAATAACCCCGGAGGGGGCGGGCGTCAGAACTCGCGCAATTCCATTACCCGGTTGAGCGCGATGCCGGCCTGAAGTTTCGCCCAGGGCCTATGGCGCCTTCCTTCTTCATTTACCGTTTCGTCGGTCAGTTCCAAAATGGCACGATAGAATTGCTCCGCGCAATCCAAATCGCCGAAGGCTTCACACGTCAGGCCGATATGCAGCATGGTGATGGGGTCATCGTATTCGGTGTATTTGGGATTTTGGATGATTTCGTTGTAGAGGAGCAACGCGTCTTCCAGCCCGTTATCCTGCAACGCTGTGGCCCACGCCAGAATGTCCATGTATCTGAGCGGAATTTCTTCCCCGCGCTGCTCTTTCAGTTGGATGGCCGTCTGTACCATCTCCAGCGCGATCGGATACAGGGTTTCATCGGACTGGAACGTGAAGAAGTGCGCCATGGCAACCATCAGGTCCGTGTCGTAACGGTTGAGGTCCAACCCTTCGTCAATGATCTCCATGGCCCGCTGCACATTGTCGAGTTTCTCGAAGAAGAAGTCGGCCACCCGGATCCGCACGGCGCTGTCCGACTGGTTGTACATGAGGATCTGTTCGGCCTTCTTCTCGGCTTCTTCCAGATTTCCCTCATCCAAGAGCCGGTCCAGTTCCGCAAATTCGGCCTCGACATCGTAAGCGGGCGGGTCCGTGATTTCAACCGTTCCCGAGTTTTCCCCGCCTGCGTTCCCTTTCTCTCCCGCCGGAGGATTCGGTTCTTCCGAAATCACGGGTCCGGGTTCGTTCACGGGTTTTGGAGAATCGGATGACAAAAGCATGTAAACCCCTCCGAGGGCAAGCACGATCGCCAAAACAAAAAGGATGACCTTTTTGGTGTCGTACACGGTGAAACCCTCCCGAACGGTTTGTGAATTCCAAAACATGCGGCAATTTGATTATACCCCAAAAAGTAACGATATTCCAATTAAATTACGATATGAAATAAATCCCCTCCGCGGGCGCAGAGGGGATCAAGCAACGATTATTTTTTCACGCCGAGCAACTGGGCGGCCCAGTTGTTGTACTTGTCGGCGAAGTTGAGCGTTGTCTTGCCGGAGGAGATCTCCGACTTCAATTGCTCGATCACGTTCGCGCCGTATTTCTGATTCGGATTCGTTTGGGCCTTGGCGTTCGGATTGTTCTTGAATTCAGCCGGCGTGTCGCTCAGTTGCGTAGTCGCGGGCGCAATCACAACCGTGGCAGGCTTCGGCGTGTAGGAAGAAGAACCGGAGCCGCTGCTGCTGGAAGACTTGCTGCTGCTGCTACTGCTGCTGTAGTAGGAACTGCTGGAGTACGACGGAGACGAGTAGGAGTAGGAGTACGAAGAGGAACTGCTGCTGGACAACTTCGAGGAACTGCTGGAAGACGTGCTGCTGGTTGTCGTCTTGGAAGTGGATGTGGACGTTGACGTTGTTTTCGGCGTTTCCGTCGTCAGCAGGAGCAACAGTTCACCGCGGCTGATGTTGCCGTCCGAAGCGTATTTGGACACCTCACTGGAATTGAAAGCCGCGAGGTTGGAGGTGCCGTAGGTTTTGGCCACGGCTTGGGCGATCTTGTTCACATCCGCAGCGGTGACCTGCTTCGTGGCGTCGATGTTGACCCCGAGGCTCTTCAGGGTGGACTGCATTTCGTTGTAGAAGTTGGAGCCGTTGCCGGCGTCAACGCCGACCGAACGCAGCAGGAACGCAGTCGCTTCAGCCGCCGTAGCCTGGCGATCCAGTTGGGCCTCGACGGTGTTTTTGCCCGTTCCAACGCCTTTCAGGATGCCGTTGTCGATCGCCTTCTGGATGTCCACCTTTTGGGAACTATTGAAAGTCGTGTTGGCCTGGAGTTGTTGGGACAGTTGAGATTTGGCGTTGCCAGTATTGCTGGTAGAAGTGGAGGTTGTCGTTTTGCTGGTGCTGCTTGACGTGGACGTTGTCTTGGAGGCCATCGAAGAAGTGGTTGTCGTCTTCGATGTGGAAGAGGATGTGGTCGTCTTGCTGGAGGAACTTGATGTCGATTTTCTGGACGAAGACGTGGTTGTTGATTTGCTGCTGCTGGATGAAGAGGACGTGGATTTAATCGTTGAGACGGCTTTTGCCAGCGCGCTTCCCAGAGCAGATGTCCACGACAGCGCGTTGGCCGTGCCGGCATTCATCGTCAGCGATCCGAACACAAGCGCGCCCGCAAGCGCCACGCTCGTAATCTTCTTGAGTTTGCTGGTGTTCGCCACTTGCACTCTCCCCTTTCCTTGTGGTTTCCGGAATACCCAGATTCACCGAGGAAATCCGCCGGCAGCGCCGGCAGATCATTCCTTACGTTGAACGATGATGCTGATTGCCACGACTTCTCCCTTGTCCGGAACCTGGGCCTTGTCAAAGTGCGGATCCATGACAAGTTCCTGGCCCCGTTGGGAGAAGAACCCCTTGGCCACGATGAGGCCCTTCACGGCGGCGCCGAGCGCGCCGTTGCCGATGACGACCAGTTTGACCTCGTCATGCTCCTGCAGCGCGTTGAAGATCGCGCCAGCCAGTTGTTTCGGGACGGTGTTTTTGGAAACGTGCATCGTATACACGGATGAATTCCCCCTTTGGATGGTTTAATGATCATGCGGCAATCCCCCGGTGAACCGGGGATAACCCGCCCCGCCAACCGGTCAACTACGATTCTATGCACAATTAGTAACGAAAATCAAGAAAAAATTACGATATTCATTTCATGTCAACTTGCCGCCGGGGGCGGCCGGGAGGTCAGCCTTAACGGCTGACCTCCTTGATGCGGACGCCGTTGGAGCGCCAGGACCAGTCGCGGTCACCGGATCCGGACTTGCTGGCGTTGTCTTTGTTGTACTTGTTCCCTTTTACCGCACCGCCGCCGGACAGGAACACGTCTTTGCCAACCGTGTTCGTGCCGGGGCTTCCGCCGGACGGGAACGGAATCAGTTTGCCGATATCATCTTCCTCGATTTCGATCTCGAAGACGCGCCGGCCGCCGTTCCAGTTCACGTTGCCCTTGTTGGAGACCGGGTCGGCGACAATCCGGTATTTGCCGGCCTTGTCAAAGACGATCGTCATTTGCAGGCGGGAACTGCCGGAATGCTGGATTCTCGATTCTCCGGTGGACTGGTTGGTGATGGTCACCTGCCAGTTGACCGTATATTCCGGATCCACTTCAACCTTGGCGGGCGTTCCTTCCGAACTCCTTGTACCAGGCGTGAAGGAGAAAACCTCTTGGTAGCACGAATTGCCGATCATTCGCTGGGATTCCGTGATGCACCTGGAATTTTCCCATTGCGCCCTGAGGAACAGCGAATAGTCAAATTCGCCCGTCTTTTCGTACTTATCGACGATCGTTCCAAAGTAGTCGCGCACCACGTGAATCCTGCCGTCATCACCCTTGTACGCTTTCAGCGTATTGTCGTACATGGGCGGCAGTTCAACCTCTTCGTTCAATTTGACCGACATCCCAGTGGTACGGTTGAAAGAATATTTGCCCCAGATCCCAAGCCCGGCTTCAAGTTCATTGGTTTCCTTCTCGGCAGGCGCGACCTTTTCTTCTTTCTTGGTTGTGGCCGGTTTGGTTGTCGTTTTGGTCGTGCCGGGAGTTTTGGTTGTTTTGGTGACTTTGGTAGTATCGTTAAAGTTGAGAACCAGAGTGTTTCCCTTCCGTTGAGCGCTCCCGCTTACTCCGCCTTCATTTTGATAGGAAACCTGCTTTCCTGCCGCATCAGTCGCCGGAGCAATGGCAAGCACTCCTGCCAACAGGGAAAGCGAAAGAACGGCGGAAAGGATCTTCTTCAGGGCCATGACCTACCCTCCTTCTTAACGGAATCTCCCCTCCCTGCGGGGAATAAAGCGGGAAAGGCCCGCCTTCAGAACTGTTCGAACGGATGCAGGGTGTTCTCCACAAACGCATACATCTCGCTGTACGCCCCCACCTTGTCCGTCAAAACGCTCCGGAAACCGAGCGCGTAGAAAATGGGATGCCGAAGCATCAAATCCTTGTACAGCAAAACATCCGAAACCAACTGCGGCTTGATGAAGTACCTGCCGTAGTACCAGTACAGCACCTGCTCCTGGTACGGAAGGAAATTCTGGTAGGTCGTATTGGGGTCGCTCGCGTAGTTTTCGATGATCAGGCGATTGACCTTCAGCGCTTCTTCAGGGATCAGGTACACGAGGGTGCTTCTGAGGATTCCGGGGTCCGGCCCGCCGTAAAACGCCGAGTCGATGAAATAGCCAAAGTCGGCGGCAAACAACTCCCAATTAGGTTCGGGAGGCTCTTCGGCGGATGCGGACGGGATCGCCTGGAAGAACATCAGAAAGGCCAACAAAAGGGGAATCATTCGTTTCATAAACGGGCCTCCGTTTCGCTGAAATCGTGCTGCCTGGCGCAGCACATAAAGAGGCCCGATGAGGATAAACAAACCAAAGTAATGGCAGATAAAAGGAACCCAATAAGGGGTTCCTCAAAGTTCAATGCCAGTGATTACCCAAGTATTATTCACGTACGATACATATACAACCAAAGATTCAAATTCTGTTTTTGAATCCTTATATCGGACCGTAAGGTCCATACGATACGATTTATAAGATTTTCCCTCTTTCACAAATTCCTCTTCGGAAACGGAATCGACAATGACATCCGACACTTCTGGGAGATTTTCTTCTCCATCGTAATTTTTTACGATTTCTTGGAATGGCAAAAAAGTATTTTTCAATCCATCGGCAACTGTATCACGAAATCCCGGGTGCACATATTGCAACCCACCAGTGTAGTAATTTTCTTCCGTTTTCCCCTTGAAAGTCAGCAAATCCTTCGCAAAATTTTTGGCCACTTCCTTGGCCTTTTCCTCATCGCTCACCGTTTCTTTGCCGGTGATCAGCGAAACCTTCTCATCGACGTTTTCCTTGAGATTGTCCACCTTCTCGCCGCAGCCGGCTAGGAGGATTGCAAGACATATCGAAACCAAAAGGATTGCATGCTTCTTCATTTTGACCACCTTCCTCATCATGGTAATTTCAGACAGGACGTTTTAGTTTATCATAGCACAATTGATTACGACATTCAACTATTATAACGATATATCTAGCCGATTTCAATTCGTGGCACAAAAACCCGTTCCGCTTGCGGCGAATGATGGTCAAATTTGATGGTGAAAGCAAGCATCAAATAAAACCATCAACATAAACCATCAACATAAAACGCAAAATGAAAAAATCAGCGCAAAATTAAACAATCATGCGCATATGAAATATGCCATAACATAAAATCCAAAGCAAATTTGCACATAACAATGCACAGAAAACCATGCAAATATAATGAAGGCGGAAACAATACAATTAATACATAAGCATAACCCATGAACGTAAATAACAAGCAGATTATGCAGATGAAAAAAACACAATTCATATGCGACAATATTTTGTTTCATGAAAACGGAAACATGAAATGAATGAAGAAAACATGAACGGAAAGCAGGAATTTCATTCGGAGATGTTTAATTTACAAGAGGAACGCATAAAGGACAAAGGCATGGCAGATTGGCGCATCAGACGTCCGCATGCGGCGCCAGCATGAACGGAGGAGGTCATTATGGCAATCAAAATCTCGTTTGGCATCCAAAAAGGGGGCGTGGGGAAAACCACCACGTGTGGAATCGTCGCGCACCTTTTGGCCAAAGAAGCAAAGGTTTTGGCTGTGGATTTCGACTCGCAGGGAAATCTGACGAATTTTCTCAGCCGCCGGAGCGTGTATGATTTTCAGGGCAAAAGCGTCTTGGAAGCGGTGATGGAAAAAGACCCGCGCAAATACATCTACAAGGCCGGGGATAACCTGGATCTTCTTCCGGCGGAAGACACGTTGATCACGCTGGCCAGATACCTGTTCAAGTCCTATCGCGGCGGGCACCCGTACAAACTGCTGAAGGAAACGCTCGACAAGGTGGATGCAGAATACGACTACATCCTGATGGACCTGCCTCCAAACCTGGGCGAGCAAACGTTCAACGCGCTTGTGGCCAGCGATTATGTGGTCGTCATCCTGCAGACGGAACCGTTCTGCTGGGACGCGCTGCCACGGTTCATGGAATCAATCGAACTCGTTCGCACCGACAACGTGGTAGACAACATGCCTGCCATTCACCCGGATCTGAAAGTGGCGGGAATCCTTGCTACCATGAGCGACTCCCGGAGCACTACGGACAAGGAAATCTATGAACTCGCAAAAGAACAGTACGGGGATCTCATGTTCAAGACGGTCATACGGCGACGGAGCCGGATCAAGGATTTCAGCCTCACTGGCGTCACCGAACAATACGCCGCGGACCGGGAGGGGCTTGAGCATTACTATCAATTCGTGGAGGAGTTGAAGGAACGTGTCGGTCAGACAAAGCAAGCGTGAACTTTTGCGCATGATGCTCGAACCGGCCCAGACACTGGATCAGGAAAAATCGCTTCCCCATCGGGAAGCGCAGGAATCGAAACAGCGTGGGGAAGGGACGTCGATCCAGACAGAACGGGAAACCCAAACTCCGGATCCCGCTGTGCAGCCGGTGACGGCCCAACCCCAGGACGAAGACAGCCGGGCCGGGACCATTCCGTTTCCGATCCAGCCCAAACAGAAAAAGCAGCCAAAGGCCGTCACGCACACGCGGATCACGACGGAAATCTACACGCCGCTTCTGGAAGAGTTCGATAACATCGCCAGCCACCTCGATTACAGCCGGGCAGAACTCCTGGAAGAAGTCATGCGAAACTTTGTCGGCCTGGTCAAGAAAACCCATCCGGAATGGGCCGAAAAACCGCTTCCCAGAAAAAAGAGGGGGAGAAAATAAAAGGTTCCCTTTGGCAGGGAACCTTTTGCTTTGGATCAGACCAGGACGTACGTTTCGCTTGCCAGCACATCCAGCGTGTCCTGGTTGAGGCGGATGGAAAAGCCGCCCGGCTCCAGGCGTTTTTGGTCCATCCGGTAGACCAGAACGTTCGTGACGCCGTTTTGTGATGAGACCGCCTTCTTCAGCCGCTCCAGGTGGGCTTCGTCGCGAACGGTGATGTAGATGACCTGCCGGCCGGTCAAAATGGGACGGACGCGGTCGCAGATGATCTTGGCGCGGTCTTCCTTCCGGTCCCATTCCACCTTGCCGTGCACAAAAACCGGCGTCATGACCTTCAGATGCCTGTGCGACGTTTCGTACGCCTTGGGGAAGATGACAACCTCCGCTTCGCCGGTCTGGTCGCCCAGCGCCGCAAAGGCCATTTTCTGCCCTTTCTTGGTGAGGATCGTCTTCACGTCGGAGAAGACCCCGGCCACCACGACCTGCTGGCCGTCGAACGATTCGTCCAGGTCGATCAGTCCGGCCGTGGCCACCGGCTTCACCAGGTCGGCGCAGGAATCAAGCGGATGCCCGGAAAGGATGATCTCCAGCACCCGTTTTTCCTCTCTCAGAAGTTCCAGATGCGGCGGATCCGGTTCGTACACGAGCGGCGCAGGACCGATCACGCCCAGGTCGAAAAAGGTCATTTGCCGCCTTCTCCAGTGCTCCTGCCGCTCGCGCGCGAAGTCGAGAAGCGCGCCCAGATGGGCAAGCAGCGTGCCGCGGTTGCCGTAAGCATCCAGGGCGCCGGCGTGGATCAGGTTTTCCCACGCGGCCCGGGTGTAAAGGTGAGACGGAACCGTAAGCAGAAGTTCCTCAAACGTGGAAGCGCGGGATGCGGCTTCCGCGATGGCTTTCGCAAGCGGCTCGCCAATGCCGCGGACGCCCATGAGGCCGTAGCGGATCGCTCCGTTTTCGACCGTAAAGGCCGGCTGGCTCTTCCTCACATCCGGCGGCAAAATGTCAATGCCCATCCGCCGGCATTCGCCGAGAATCGAGGCCAGTTTCTTCGAATCACCGATCGCCACGGTCAGGTTGGCGGCCATGAATTCGACCGGGAAGTGGGCCTTGAGGTACGCCGTCATGACCGAGATGACCGCGTACGCCGCGGAGTGCGCCCGGTTGAACCCGTAGTCCGCGAACAGGACGATCATGTCGTACACTTCGCTTGCGACCTGCTCGTCGATGCCCTGCGCGACCGCCCGGTTCACGAAGTTCTCCCGTTCCTGGGCCAAAATTTCGGCCTTTTTCTTGGATACGGCCCGGCGGAGGATGTCCGCTTCCCCCAGGGAGTAACCGGCCAGACGCTGTGCAACCATCTGGATCTGCTCCTGATAAACGATGATCCCGTACGTTTCATCCAGAATATCTTTCAGGAGCGGATGGGGCACTTTCCATTTGCCGGTCCGTTTTCCCTCGATGTATTGGGGGATGAACTGCATCGGACCGGGGCGGTAAAGAGCGAGCACGGCCGACACGTCCTGGAAGCCCGCCGGCTCAAGTTCCCGCAAAACCTTCTGCATGCCGCCGGATTCAAGTTGGAAGACGCGGCTGGTTTTGCCGGAACGGAGCAGTTCGTACGTTTTGGGATCGTCCAGCGGGATGTCCTGCATCCGCAGGTGGATCCCCTTGGTCCGCCGCACCAATTCCAGCGTGCGCTCGATGACCGTGAGGGTTTTAAGGCCCAGGAAGTCCATCTTGAGAAGACCCACTTCCTGCACCTCTTCCATGTCCCACTGGGTGATCACCACGCCGTCCACTTCCTGAAGCGGCACGTACTCCAGAAGGGGTTTGCGCGCAATGACCACGCCTGCGGCATGGACGGACGTATGCCGCGGCAGCCCCTCGATGATCTCGCCGACCTCAAAGAGCGTCTTCACCTGGTCATCCGTGGCCAGTTTCTGCTGGAAGTACGCAAGTTGCTTCGCCTCTTCCAGGGAGTCGATGTCGCCGAGTTCCTTGCTCATCTCGTCCGTGAGTTTGTACGGAAGACCCAGGACACGGCCGACGTCCTTGATGGCCATCTTGGCGCCGAGCGTTCCGAACGTCACGATCTGCGCCACATGGTCATGCCCGTACTTCTGCGTGACGTATTCCAGCATGAGGTGCCGTTTTTCGTAGCAGAAGTCGATGTCGATGTCGGGCATGGAGACGCGATGCGGGTTCAGGAAACGCTCGAACACCAGGTTGTTTGCGATCGGGTCCAGTTCCGTGATGCCGAGGCTGTACGACACAAGCGCTCCTGCAGCCGATCCGCGGCCCGGACCGACCGGGATCCCGTTCTCCTTCGCGTACTTTACGAAGTCCCAGACGATGAGGAAATAGTCCGGGAACCCCATCTGCTTGACCATGTCAATCTCGTACCGGAGTTGGTCCACATACCTCTGCGGAGGGTTCGGGAACCGCTTGTAGAACCCCTCCCAGGTGACCTTCTCGAAGTACGATTCGATGGTCTCGCCGGGCGGAACGGGAAATTCGGGCAGCGCACGCTCGCGGGGGATGCGCACGCCTTCGCAGCGTTTGGCGATCTCACCCGTGATTTCAACGGCCTCCGGCAGATCCCGGAACAGTTCCGCCATCTCCTCCGGGCTTTTCAGATAGAACTGGTCCGAGAAGAGCGTATGACGCTCCCATGGAGGCGTTTCGCCGGACAGTTCCCGCATGACGGCCCGCGCATAGTTGTGTTCAGGAAGCAGGTAATGTACGTCATTTGTCGCCACGAGCGGAATGCCGGTCAGGCGGGAAAGTTCCGGAAGGAGACTCCGCAGCGCCGCTTCCTCCGGCGTGCCGTGATCCGTGATTTCGAGGAAGAAGTTGTCCTTACCGAAAATGTCCAAGAAACCATGCACGATGGACGCTGCAACGTCTGCGCCGCCGGAAAGGAGCACCTGGGAGACTTCGCCGGGCACTCCTCCGGAAAGGGCGATGAGGCCCCTGGCGTATTGCCGCAGGACAGGCTTCGTGACGCCGGGGACGCCATTCACCTTTCCCGTGCTGTTGGCGTAGGACACCAACTTCACGAGATTGGCGTAGCCGTCCTGGGTTTCGGCGAGAAGCACCAGCGGATGCCCCTCCACCAGAAGATCGACGCCGAAGATCGGCTCGATGCCGTGCTTCTTGCACGCCTGTTCGAACCGAAAGGCGCCGAACAGCGCGTGGTGGTCCGTCAGCGCCAGATGCGTCATGCCCAGCGCCTTGGCCTGCTCGGCCATGCCGGGATCCTTCCCCGGATTCTCCTTCCCTTCGTTCCTGCGGAAAATGCGCAGGGTCGAATCCTGGAGGGAGAATTCGGAATGAACGTGCAGATGGACAAACATGCATTCCTCAACTCCTTTATCGTCGTGGTATCCAATAATCCATGATTCCATTATACCATATATGTTACGTTATTCGTATTTTTTCGCGTGCATCCGTGAAACAAAAAAACCGGCCCGAGGCCGGCTGTTTTGTCTGTGGGGGAAGAACCCTAAAACCCGGCACGGGCCGGGATCAATGCGCGATCAGTTCGCTTACGTGTATGTAAAGCGACGGTGCGCCGCCAATCCGCTTTTTCTCCTTCAGCGTCCGTTCCACCAGCGCTCGGACGCCCCTTGGCAGCACCGCAATGCCGCACGGCCCGCAGGCGCGGAAGCGGGTATCCGCCAGCGTCACGTCAATGTTTTCACGGCGGAAAAAGACATTTCCGCGCCGCTCGCCCGAAAGGGGCCTGCGGCACTTCGGACAAACATTCCCCATGTTCATTCCCCCAGCATGATTCCAATCAGGATTCTTGAATGAATGACGAGAGGATTTTAACACAAGATTCCCGAATTGTGAATGGTTTGTTTCAAAAAATTACGATATTCTCTGCAAAACGAGGCTTAACGCCATAACGGGGAGGCAAAAATGCCTCACGTCAGCCAAATCGTCGCGAACAACGCTCAGTAAATCTCCTTGAACCGGAACTCCTTGCGTAGCGTTTTCAGATCCGGTTCAAAGATTTCAGGGTCCGGGAAGTAGACCGTAATGAACAGCAGCGGATTTTTCAGGGCGATAACCACATGGATCGTTTTCCCCGTGTCGGTCACTCCGTACACAACCCGCAAGGGGTCACGGTTGAATTTCCCGTCGCCGAGGGGGTAAGTCCCCGCAGCGTGGCCCTGGATGATTTCCGCGGTTCCATTCTTGAAAATGCTGAACAACTCGCCGATCGTGATGCCGCGATTGGCAAGTTGTTCCCGGAAGTGGCGGGTAAACACCACCCGGTCTCCCCGCCGGATGGCAAAGCAAATACGGCGCAAATCCTCCGGCCAATGTTCGAAACCGTGCATGTGGTTCTTCCTCTTCATCCTAATCCCCCTCCCCAAAATGCGGGCCGGTTGCCCGTCGGGCGGGCGCCCCCGGCGCCTGGCGGGCGCCGATCCGGTCGCCCATAAAAGGCGAAAAAGGGGAGGAGGATTGCCGGACTCATTCAACCCTGAGCCTGATCGGCGGATTCCTTGATCTCCTTGAAGGCCCATTCGGGACGCAAGGTCTTGAGATCGGGCTTGAAGATATAAAGATTCGGGATGTAAACCGTCACAAACTTGAAGCGCTTCTTGCCGCTCAGGGCCACGACGACATGGATGACCTTGCCCGTATTGGTGACGCCGTAGAACACGCGGATTTCGTCCTCGTTGAGTTTTCCGCCGTTCAGGGCGTAAGTGCCCTTCTGATGCCCCTGGATAATCTCGGCCGTACCGTTTTTGAAGATGGAATACACTTCGCCAACCGTCAGGCCCCTTTTTTCGAGTTGGCTCCAGAAGTGCGTGGTAAAATTGACGCGCACCTTGTTGCGGATGGCCTGACAGATTTCCCGGGTTTCCCGTTCCCAGTTTTCGCGTCCATAAAGGTGGTTCTTGATCACCGGCTTGGTCGGCTGGCTCAATAAGGACCCTCCTTTGGAAAGCCCGGCATCACGCCGGGCTTTTCTCGGTTTTTGGCAAGGAAAGGCAGGTCCTGACCGCGTTCCAGAGAACCGGATCAGACTGTTCGGAAAGGGGAACCAGCAGCGTCACTTCCACCTGGTCGTGGTACACCAGGCTGTGGCTCAAAAGTTCCCATTCCCGGAACTTCCGGCCAAGCGCCTCAAAAACGCCCGGGTGAAAGCGCAGGGAATATCGCGCTCCCTGGAGGCGCGGCTGCACGGCGGGCAAGTTGTCAACGGAACGAAAGCCCATTTCGCGTGCCAGAACCTGCAGAAAAGGAAGAAGCGATGGCAGCCGGGAAGGAGAAAACCTGCATTGGGGGAACGGTTTTTGGGTGGTGGGAGAAAAACCGAACCTGGACAGCACATCCACGATGTGCCGGAAGTGGGGAGCATACGTATCGCTGGAAAGGCGATGGAGGATTTCGCCATAGCCCATGGCCAGAAGCCATCTGGTGACGTTGGGCGCGTATTTGCGGTAGGATTCGTGAAGCGAGTCCGCGTACACCAGCCAGGCCTGGCGAAGAGGGTCGGCCGGAAGGGGGGTTCCGGTCAGCCAATGGAGAAACAAAGCGGTCGGAACGGGACATTTTGACACAAAAGCGCGTTTCATCCGCTCCGAGACATTTTCCGGCGTGCTGACGCCGAACAGCATATTCATGTTGATATGGGATTCAGCGGAGAACAGAAGGAAATGGTGGCCAATCGAGGGAATCAGGGGATGTGAGATGTCGAGATCGACCGCAAGACAGTCCGCGGGACGGACGCCTGGCTTCATGTACAACGTTTCGAGGTCATAAACTCCAGCCAATTCGTAGCCCTTTTCACGGAGAAACAGGTATGAGAGCAGTCCGTCCAGATCGTTGTGGATGATGAGCGGCCGAAACGGAAGAGGAGGAAGTTGTTTCGGGGAACTCAGCAAGGGGGAACTCCTTTCTGTTCCCCCAATGCAACCGGCTCCATCTACATTCTGTTACGATAATTATAAAAGATTACGTTATTCGTTTTCCAGTGCTTTGCGCCAAAAATAACACCGCCTTGAGCGGGCTGGCGATAATATTTGAGCCTCCCCGGCGGCGCAGCGCTGGTGAAGGCGCGTGCGGACCGCCGGAAAGGCTCATCCGCAGTAATCCCATCCGTATTCCGGATGGCCCTGGCAGCGATACCACGGCTCACCGCTGCCGCAGGTGCACAGCGGTTCGCCGGCCTCATTGTACATGCGGGTGAAGATCAAAGTGACTTGCGGTTGTTGTTGTTTTTGTTGTTGTTGGTTTTTTTGTGCGTTCATAAATTGTGCGTTCATAAATAATCACCCTCGGTTTTTTCATGATTCACCCCCGCTGGTGTGGCGGGGGTGTGTTGGTGTAAACCGCAAGGCCGCCGGTTGAACGGCCCGCGGGAAAGCGGTGGGAAAGTTCGAAGGCCGGAACCCAAACGATCAGTATTTCACCAATCGTTTGGTTCCAATGATCTTGCCTTCGGAATCCCGCACCGCCCCCGCAGGGGAGGTGTCGGGACCGTAAAGGTCGTCGCGGGTGCCGGCCAGAGCCTGGCCGACCACGAGTGATACGAGGTAGACAGTGCCCGGTTCCGGATCCGGCAGCCCTTCGACTTCTCCGTACTGGTGTTTCGCGACGGGAACTCCATCGAGTTCACCCACGATTTCCACCCTGGAGCCGACACGGGCCACCTGGCCGCTGGCCGGGTAACGCCGAATCTCAGTGCCGTCATCCCCCACAACCACAATGTCGTGGGGAGTAAGATTGATTACCTTCATAAACTACCTTCCCCTTCGCGAAAGATTTAAGTATACCGTAATAATAACAGAATATCGTAACAATTTCAAGTTTCGAAAAAACAAAATTCCCGCCGATTGGGCGGGTTCGCAGAAAAATATGCCGTCAGGACGCCCGAACATCCCGGTTGACCTCTTTTCCCTGGAGTTGGTAGTTCACGTTTTCTAGGGTGCGAAGGATCCGGGATTGCCGGTCCTGGATCCGGGAGAGAAGCCGGAGGTCACGGGCCAGTTTCCGGGACAGTTCCAACTGCTCACGGAAGTAGGGGAGGTTTTTCCGGGAGATGTAGCGGGTTTTGAGGACTCCCCGTTCATCCCGCCATTGCAGGTGGGGATACGGTCCATGCGCGTTTTCCGTCCCGCCGCACGTCCGGCAGCCGGCCTTGTGGCAGCAAATCTTTTTGTACACAATGCTGCCCTCAAGGCGTTCTGCAATCCGCTCCTCCAGCGCCGGAATCTCTTCCAGCACCTTTTGCTTGAGGAGGGAAAGCGACTCGTACTTTTCAAGCAGGTGGTTGACCTGCTTGATCACGTTGGTTACCACGTGGTCAATCATCTTCCTCATCCTCCTTCACCTTCGCATAAATCCCGTTACGGAAGTTTGTCTGCCCTTATTTTAATACAAAATGCCTAAAAGATTCAAATATTCCTTTGGAATAACGTTATTCATTGACAAGGCCGCGTGGCCGCTGTAAAATAAAAACAGCGAGGCCCCCTCACCAGGGCGCCTCCAGGCCTTTCGCGAAAGGCGCGGAAAAGCCGGAGGGAGTGGTGACCCGTACCGGCCGAAAGGGCGGCCGCCGGCGAAAAGTTGGTCACTCAGTAGCCGCCGGCCGTTCCAGGGGGAAGCCTCCCGGGAAAAGTTGGTCACTCAGTACCGGTCGGCTTGCCCCCGCATCACACATTCCCCCTCAAGCGGCAGAAATGCCGCGTTATGACGGCAAGGCGCTGTGGAGTGCCTTGCTGTTATGTCATTTTTAAGCGTGTTCGACGACCGGGATTCCCGATCTGCTCCTGTTTCTGATTTCCTGTCTTGTTTTCGCGCCCGAAATCAGGAACAGCCGGACTCAACCACCGGAAAAGGCAGATTGCGGATTTCGCGCGACGACCATCCGCGCGAAGAAGCAGGCGAGAGAGTTCGGGTGTGCCGACCGGATTGTTGTTTCGGCGCCCACACCTCAACAACGGAAAACTCTCCCCCCCTTTATGGCCCGAAAGGGCCGGTTGGTTGGCAGCCTTTTCTCTCTCCCTCTTATTCCCGCCTCGGGCGGGATTTTCATAAAAAGGGGGGAAGACCTTGAAGTGGAAAGTTCCCGTCGCGGCCCTGACCGCCGCGGCTGTCATATTCGGAGCGTCCGGAACCGCCATGGCGGCCTCGCCGGCCAGCAAACTCCCGCCGCAGCCCGCATGGGTGAAACAGGCCCAGCAGTCGATGGCGGGCATGAAGCAAAACTTCGCTTCGATTGACGCTAACGTCAAACAGGCCCAAAAGACCGTAAGCGACGCCTTTGTCAAGCAACAAACGGACAAGCAACTGAAAGCGGCGAGCAAATTTGACGGCACCTACAAGGCCGGCGGCGGTACGCTCAAGGTGAGCGGCACAAAATTCACCGGCACTTCCACCGTGTCCTACATGGGGAAAACGCTGGAAGTGAAAATCGAGGGCGTGATCAAGGACGCGGTCTACACGTCGGACGGCAAGCAGGTGCATGGGAAAGCGGACGGAACCTTCACGGTGAAGGGACCGAAAGGGGAAGTCAAGAAATCATTCTCCTCACAGATCGTTCTGGATGTGAAATCCAAAGAAATCGTCCGCCATCCGGCCAGCAGCGCGCAGGTCCTGAGCGCGTACGCGCCCATCGACCAGCCGGAAGTCAAAAAACCGGCAGCGCTTCCGCAGATCACGCTGGAGAAGCCGGTCATCAAAAAACTGTCGAAATAACAGAGGCCCTCTTCGGGTCTCTTTATGCCGCCATGAAGGAGATGAACGCCTTGTTCGAGAACATCAAAGATCATGTCGCCCGTTCCGCGGGTCCCTTGTTTCGCTGCGAAGAGACAGGTTCCGTGCTTACGATTGCCACGCCGTTTACCTACCCGGACGGCGACGAAATTGAACTGTACCTGGAGAAAAGAGGCGGCGACCTCATTCTCAGCGACATGGGTGAAACGCTGAGAAGTTTGGGGGAAAAGGCCAACCCGTCCGCCGTCGAGAAAATCACCCAAAACTGCCATCTGCTTTTCCGCCGCGGCGAATTGTTGGCCGTCATCCGTCACGAAGAAAGACTGGTTGATGCTATTCTCAGCCTTTGCCAGGCCATTCTGATGATTTCCGGCCTGTTATTTTCCAATAAATTTAACAAGGAGGGTTCAAGATGAAGAAGGTGTCTTTGCTTTTCTTCACGATCATTCTGACTCTGGCGTTTGGAGGGGCTGCTTCGGCCGTCGCGCCGCAAACCCCGACTCCGACGGTCTATATCGACGGAAAGAAACTGGACTTTGCCGACCAGCCTCCGGTCATCCAGAACGGCCGGACGCTCGTGCCGATGCGCGCCATCTTCGAGGCGCTCGGGGCGGAAGTGAAATGGGATCAAGTCACCCAGACGGTAACGGCTTTCAGGCCGGACGAAACCTACGCGGGTTTCCTGGGCGACAAAACGATCACGCTGACGATCGGCAAGAACACGGCCCATCTCGTATCCGACGTGCGGGAACGGCCGGAGAACTCGCGTGATGAAGACATCGCGCTGGACGTGCCGGCCCAGGTCATGAACAGCCGCACGATGGTTCCTTTGCGGTTCGTCAGCGAAACGCTGGATGCCCACGTGAAATGGGATGCCAAAAC